>MDTE01071264.1_pt1 | contig 10369 bp, 9 predicted proteins | sample 811231 | NCBI WGS metagenome assembly MDTE01 (sample SAMN05326651, study PRJNA326480) | marine metagenome | isolation source: seawater | place: Indian Ocean: Red Sea | collected 2010 | reverse complement strand
CGATTGTTTCGTACATTGTCTCTGGAATCATGACGGCGCTGAGGGGTTGGTAGGCAGAAGTTAGTGCTTTAGCCAAGGACATAGTGTCAGGTTCGAGTTCGAACGTATCGGCACCGAAGGGCTTGCCCGTTCTGCCGAACCCGCAGATAACCTCATCATCGATGAAAAGTACGTCGTATTTTTTTAAGACCTTTTGTATTTTCGGAAAGTATGAATCTGGAGGTACGATTACACCACCTGCCCCCATTATCGGTTCGGCGATAAAAGCAGCGATTTGCTCTGGCCCCTCGTTCAGTATCAACCCCTCTAAATTGCTTGCGAGCCTGGTCGTAAATTCCTCCTCGGTTTCTCCTTGTTCGGCAAAACGGTAGTAGTGAGGACAGTCTGTGTGTAGAAAACCCTCTAGAGGGAGGTCGAAGCCCTGGTGCATGGGAGCCAATCCAGTAGTGCTCGCCGCTGCAAACGTAATGCCATGATACGCCTTATTTCTCGAAATAATTTTCTTTTTCTCCGGCTTTTTTCGGGCGTTGTTGAAATATCGAACCAATTTAATTTGTGTATCGTTTGCATCTGATCCGGAAAGTCCAAAAAACACTTTAGAGAAGTTGCCCGGAACCATTTTTTTGAGTTTTTCGGCGAGTTCCATCGCTATGTTGTGGCTTTTGTCCAAAAAAAGGTGTCCGTAACTTAGAACTTTGATTTGCTCATAAGCAACCTGGGCTATTTCTTCGTTTGCATATCCAAGAGAAGTGCACCAAAGACCAGAAAGACCGTCGATATACTGGTTGCCGTTTTCGTCGTAAACGTATATTCCTTCGCCCCTTACTATCATCATAGCGCCGGTTTTGTTAAGTGCCGAAATCTGAGTCATCGGGTGCAATACGGCTTCTAGATCCCTTTTTGCCATATTTGAGATGTCATTCATAAGATGTTTCTCCTTTAACTTGCCAAATGCGCGGGCTTTTCGTTTTGTTCTGATGAAGGCGGTACTATCTATTTTCCGAAAAAGATCTCCAATAAAAATGTAACTCCGCTCGAAAGGGAAGGTTGCTCCGTCTTACACGGGATTTTGTTTTATTAACTGTTTCGCGATTATGATTCGTTGCATTTCATTTGTCCCTTCTCCGATACAGAGTAGAGGCGCGTCCCTGTACAATCTTTCTATAGGGTATTCTTTCGAATACCCATAGGCACCGTGAATCCGCATCGCTTCGAGGGCTACTTCGGCCGCTGTTTCTGAAGCAAAATACTTAGCCATGCCGGCCTCTAGATCTATACGTTCTCCTTTGTCATATGCTTCTGCGGCGTCTGCTACCAGCAATTCTGAAGCCCTGGTTTTGGCGGCCATGTCGCCTAGTTTCAGTTGTATCGCCTGATGCTCGCATATCGGTTTTCCCATCGTTTTTCGTGTTTGCGAATACGCAATAGACTCCCGAAGTGCCCTTTTTGCAATTCCGACGCCACGTGCGGCTATGTTAATTCGGCCGATGGCTAGTCCCCCTGTCGCCATATAAAATCCTTGGCCCTCTACGCCCCCAACTAGAGAGAGTTCTGCAGAGAGAGTGTAGTCTTCCAAAATCAACTCCCCGGAATCGATTCCCTTGTAACCGAGTTTTTCAAGTTTACGTCCGTTGCTGATCCCCGGTATCGGTACTTTCGTTTCCGGATCTATTTTTGGGGCGATCAGCATCGTCATGCCTTTATGTCTTGGAGTAGCCTCCGGGTCCGTTTTGACCAGTAGAGCGACACAATGACCTTCTATTGCGTTTGAAATCCAGGTTTTTGTTCCATTGACGACATAACGTTCGCCCTGCCTCACAGCGATAGTTCTTATGCCTTGCAGGTCGGTGCCGGCGTCGGGTTCGGTCAGAGCTAAACCACCTCTCAACTCTCCACTAGCGAACTTAGGCAACCAATATTCCTTCTGCATGGATGTGCCATAACCTTCAACTATTCTCGCCATCATAAGGTGGGAGTTAAATATACCCGTCAGGCTCATCCACTCTTCCGAAATCAGAGAAACTATTTTGGCGTATGTTTTAGCGGAAAGTCCGAGTCCGCCATACTCTGGTCCTATCAGTGCCCCGAATAAACCTAACTCCTTCATGTCCTCCACTAGCTCTGTTGGATACTGATCTTCGTGTTCCAATTGCATCGCGACGGGTTTTACCTTTTTTTCAATCCATTTCGTCACAGCATCAAAAATGAGGTTGTCTTCGGTATTGCCGAGAGCGGTATGGGAATTGTTCATGATTTATGTCTCCTGAAGGACTGTTGCTCAATAAAAGTCAATCTGATCCTCTATCGCATAGCCTTTTAAAGGGATGAGCATGCTTCTTTTGAAAGAGCAAACCAAGGTCCCATCTTTTTTGTATCCTCTAGTGACAATCGTAACAATTCCCTGCCCCTCTCGCGATTCGGTCTCTCTTTTCGCGAGAACTTCGCTTTCAGCGTATAGCGTGTCTCCACTGAAAACTGGCGCAGTGAAGCGGACATCTTCCATCCCTAGATTGGCTATAGCCTTCTGGCTGCAATCGCTTACGCTCATTCCTATCAGAAGAGACAGCGTATAAGTACTAACCACCAAATTTTGTTTAAATTCGGTCTGTTCTCCGTACTCGCGATCAAAATGCACTGGGTGGGTATTCAATGTCAGTAGGGTAAAGAGATGATTGTCGTATTCAGTGATCGTTTTTCCCGGTCTGTGCTCATAGATATGACCTACCTCAAATTCCTCAAAGTAGCGCCCGTAGCTCTCTCGAAAGCGATTTGCAGAAATATCCTTCATTCGATGTGCCATGATGCTGTTGGTGTCCTTCTTTCCAATGCACCTATTCTAACCATTTCGAGAAATTTAAGGCGGATAAAGTTACTGCGATCAGCCTATTGTATGTAGCTATGTCGGCACCGGAACCTGAAATAACATTAGTTCGTTCAATCTGGCACGATTAAGAAGTGTTGGAGATTCCAAAATAGCACCAAACGACCCCAGCCTTGATAGGCTTCAGAGCTACCTTTGGACTCAGAACTCGGTTTTAGGTAGAGTTTGGAATTATCAGTTTGTATCTTGGATTGGAGATACTAGGCGAACACCCTGGACAGAGGGCAGGAGACCTTCGAGATGAAATATGATGCTGTTGTTGTCGGAGCCGGATTTGCGGGCATGTATATGCTCTACCGATTGAGAGAAATGGGGTTGTCTGTACAAGTGTTCGAGTCAGGATCGGGCGTGGGCGGAACATGGTTTTGGAACCGATATCCTGGCGCACGCTGCGACGTACAGAGTCTCGATTATTCATATTCTTTTAGCGAAGAACTCCAGCAAGAGTGGGAATGGAGTGAACGTTACGCCACTCAGCCAGAGATTCTTGGATACGCGAATCACGTTGCAGATCGGTTCAACTTAAAAGAACACATTGCATTCGATACGAAGATAATCAGTGCAAATTATCAAGACAGCAGCAAGAAATGGCTGGTTACAACCGAAAAAGGGGAAACGCACACTAGCCAATTTTGCATTCTGGCTACTGGATGTTTGTCAGTACCAAAAGCAATTGATATTGAAGGAATTGAAAACTTTGCGGGCGAGAGTTATTACACCTCGAGTTGGCCTCGCGAGGAACCCCATTTTGGGGGGAAACGAGTAGCCGTAATCGGAACTGGCTCTTCCGCCATACAGACTATCCCTGTTGTAGCAGAGCAGGCATCTTCGCTCACGGTCTATCAACGGACCGCCGCTTTTAGCCAACCAGCAAAGAATCGCACCCTGGACAGAGAGGAAGTGCGCGTATTCAAGGAGAATTACCAGAAGCACCGCGAGGCGTCTAAGCATTCGTTATTTGGAGTTCCCGACAAGCCGATGGCGCAATCCGCGCTTGAGGTTGACGAGAAAACCCGAAACAAGGTCTACGAAGATGCGTGGAGGGAAGGGACTCTTATATCTCTTTACCAGAGTTTCAATGACCTATTATTCGATAAAGAAGCAAACGATACTGCGGCAGAGTTTGTGCACAGAAAAATTCGGGAAGTTGTAAAAGATCCCGCGACCGCCGATGCTCTTTGTCCTGATGAATTCCCTATCGCAACAAAAAGAGCTTGTTTAGACTCAGGGTATTACCAATGTTTCAACCAACCGCACGTGAGCTTGGTCGACCTAAAAAAGAATCCGGTAGAAAGAGTGACGGAAAAAGGAATTAAGACTACCGATCAAGAGAGAGAGTTCGATGCGATCATTTACGCTACTGGTTTTGATGCTATGACGGGGGCTATATTAGGCGTCGAAATTAAGGGATCGAATGAAATTTCCTTACGGGAGAAATGGTTCGCCGGACCGAAAAGTTATCTTGGTTTGGGAGTTTCCGGATTTCCGAATTTATTTCTCATCACCGGGCCAGGTAGTCCCTCCGTGATGAGCAACATGATTGTATCGATAGAACAACATGTCGATTGGATAGCAGATTGCATTAAGCACATGCAAACGGAAGGGCTGAGTACAATCGAGCCGGATTCCACTGCGGAACAGGAGTGGGTTGACCACGTGAATGATGTGGCCAATGCCACTTTATTTCCCTCCGCTAATTCTTGGTATATGGGAGCGAACATACCGGGCAAGCCGCGCGTTTTCATGCCGTATATCGGTGGTTGCGGTGTTTATCGGGAGAAGTGCGATTCTGTTGCGGCCAAAAATTATGAAGGCTTTGTCCTCAATCGATAATTTTCAGCTCTTGAAGAGGTCACCACGCAAAAATTGATGACCTCTTCAAATCCCTTGCTTAAGGAGTGTTTTCGAAAGGCAGTGGCCAGAGCTTAAAGACCCGTGAAAGTACGGAGAGGGCAAGAGCATGTTTGATTTCACCCGTTTGGACGGCAGAGCGCACTTCTTCTTCGCGCATAAGAGCGATAGAGATGGCCTCGCCATCATCCAAGTCGGGTTTCTGAAGTTGTTGGACATCCTTTGCTAACCAATGGTGACACAGATTGCTTTGAAAAGCCGGGTTCGGCTCTACAGCTCCTAAGTAGGTCCAAGAATCCGACGAGTAGCCAGTCTCCTCAAGCAATTCCCGTTTTGCAGCCTGGAGAGAATTTTCCTCTTTCTCTACCATACCGCCGGGCGTTTCCAGTGTGTTGTAGCGAACACCAAAACGGTACTGCTTTACCATGATGCAACGACCTAAATCGTCTAAAGCCACAACATTGACCCAATCCGGAGATTCGAGTACTAATCTATCAAACTCTCTCTGATTACGTGGATTGCGTACGCGGTCGATGCGTTTCCTGAACAACAAAAGTTGCGCGTTTTCGTCGTAACTCGAATCTAGATGTTGCCAAGACAAGCTGTCCGAATCGGAATTCATGCGTTTCACCTCCAGGAATTATTAGCTATCGAAACTTTCGTTTAGTATATTTGGTACGTTTTATGCATGATAGCTACTGAGTAATTTCTATCTACCGGTTGCCAGTAAAGCAAAGGATTGCCCACTGTTCCGATTTTTAAAAATGTAGGATATTACGCGTTATTCATCTAATAAATAGTTAAGGAACGTTGATCATGTCGAATAATGGGTGTGCTGTGTGCAAGCTGATAAGGGTGTATCTTTTGATCGCGGTACCATTAGTTGTTCTAGTCGGATTCGGGCCTGAGATAAAAATACTGCGTGAAATCTCACTAACTAAAAGTTTTGCGGCGTTAATGGGGATTGGGTTGGTCGTCACTGTTTTATGGAAGGCTTATCATGAATACTACAAGCGACGCTGATTCTGGAAACGAGACGCCGAACTGCTTTCAATGTAAGTTTTTCTACGTGTCTTTTGACAACAACAGACCCTATGGTTGTCGGGCGATGGGTTTTAAATCGAGAGAAATGCCGAGTTTGGAAGTGTTTCGGGCAGATGGCTCAAAATGTTTATCATTTCGCTCGAGGCGTAGGCCCTACTCTCGCAAGAGAAATTCTAAAGACTATTTAATCAACCGGACGTGTTAGCGCTCTGGCCCTAATACGAGAAAAAATGGCAGCTCCACTGTTCGTGCTTGCCGGCAGAATAGCTTCCCTTCGAAGAGGTAGACGGAGCAACGAAGGGAATCATGGTGCCAACTGTCACTGGATGTCCAATAGTTATCTACTTCCACATCCGGAAAAACCCGGGGATTGACCGAAGGGCTCACGCATTTTTTTTCCTGAATCGATTCCATTTCGTCATTTGTAGGAAGACGCCATTTTTTCCCGGATTTCGTCGCGTATTCTTCTGCGTAGGCGACCGCGTCATCCCAATTCAGCTTCAAAATCGACCCTCTACATCGACGACTGGAGAACGTTTGTCCTGCCGGGCATCGGTACCATAAGACATCAGACCCAATTTTCTTAGCTATGCCTCTCTCATCAGTGGAGTAACCCGCTCTATCGTTTACCGCAAAATAATCGTTGCATTTCGGTTTTTGAGCGCGCAAGTCGCAACCACTCACTAAGGTCATCGACATGAGCAAAAGAGGAAGGTATTTGTGCCTCTCGAAAATCGAATTGAATCTTTGCCTCATATTGCAGCTCTGCTCCTTTCTCGGATGGCTGGTAGTTAGTTAATCGGCTCTAAACCGTTATACTTTATTAGTATTGTCTATGCCAATGTATTGCTTGTTCGGGGCACAGATAGTTTTAATGTTCAAAGATTAACTTAAGGTTCTGATTTAAATACCGATATATCAGGCGTACGCATGGTAGAGCGTCTGAATATCTGCGTGTATTTTTCTCGAGCCGTATAAGTCCCGCAGTTACTGCGGAGGATGGAGTAAGGAGCTTTAAATGGATATCGCTACAATTGTTGGGATGTTGGGGGCATTTGGTTTGATCTTTATGGCGATCGATCAACCTTCGGCGTTTGTCGACACACCGTCGATGCTTATTGTTGTTGCTGGCTCGATTATGGTAGTCATGTTTCGCAGTTCGTTAGGAGAGTTTTTGGGTGCCGTCGGGGTGATGGGGAAAACTTTTAAGAACAAATTGGAGCCCGCCGAAGAACTGATTACTCAATTAGTAGAGATGGCAACTATTGCCCGTAAGGACGGTATGATAGCGCTGGAAGGCCAGGATATCCCAAATCCTTTCATGGCTAAAGCTATTGGTATGCTCGTCGATGGGACTGACGCCGACATGATTCGGAAGTCGCTGGAACAAGATATAGCATCTACCAAGCTGAGGCATAAGCAAGGTGCTTCAATCTTTTCCGCTTGGGGCGAGATCGCGCCAGCGATGGGTATGATTGGCACCTTGATCGGATTAGTGCAGATGCTAGGCAACATGTCAGATCCTAAAGCTATTGGCCCCGCCATGGCGATTGCATTACTGACTACCATGTATGGTGCTATCTTAGCGAATGTCATTTGTCTTCCCATCGCCATGAAACTTGGGAATCAGGCTGAGGTTGAAGCATCCAATAACAATTTAATTCTCGAAGGTGTCATCTTCATACAGGGTGGGGGTAATCCGAGGGTCTTGAGTGATTTTCTGGCTTCGTTTTTAGCGCCGAAAGTTCGCGACAAATTGGGCGAAGCGGCCTAAAACGGTAGTTGCCTAAAATGGCCGAAGAGGACAAACAGGGTCCCGAAGAACGTTCCGAGCTCGAATCTGATGCATCCGCTGTCGAAGCGGCGCCGGCTTCGACTGAGGCAGAAGGCGCCGAAGAGCCTTCTGAGGAGGAGACGGAAGAAGTCCGGGATGAAGAAGGAAGGCTGGTTATCCAGCTTCCTCCTATTGAAGAGAAAGCAGAGGAATGTGAACCCTGTAAGGGTGGTGCTCCAGGTTGGATGGCGACTTTCGCCGATATGGCGACTTTGCTGATGGCTTTTTTCGTATTAATTCTATCATTCGCTGATACCGAGTTGCCAAAATTCGATCAAATTAACGGATCCCTTAAGATGGCTTTTGGGATCAAAAAAATTGTTCCTACTATCAAAATTCCTTCTGGCCGCAGTTTACTCATTGAAGAATTTACGCCTGCTGAGGCCGAGCCCACCGTCGTCGACAACAAGAAACAGTTGGCTAAAAACGTGACGGCCGAGCACGTTCAGAAGAAGACCGGTGAGGAGCCGAAGGACTTCGATACGGAAGAAGCTTATCTGCAGCTCGAGCAAGTGCTGGCTGAGGAGATTGAGTCCGGACAGGTGGCCTTGAAAGTAGAGGCTGAGAAAGTTGTGGTAGAACTGCTTTCCGACAATGCGAGTGGCTCGGATGGCGGCGCAGAGCTGGGCGAAGGTGCCGGTAAACGGGTTGATCAGGCAACCATTGACGTGGCGGCAAAAGTAGCCGAAGCGCAAGCAGCAGTAGAAGCAGAAGTGCAGCTCGTGCAGGCATCGCGGGCACCCGGTCAGACTGCGAATCTCGGTAAGGATGGGGATGACCCCAGTAAAGCTACTGGTAGTGGGGGCTCTGGGGTAGAGGAAAGACTGGAAAAAATCCGCTCCGATCTCGCACAAGAAATCAGCCAGGGATTGGCTGAGGTGGAGCGCGTCGGTAATGACATTGTTGTCCGACTAGCGAACCAAGGCTCTTTTGTTTCCGGACAAGCGAACCTTTTACCCAGTTTCATGCCCCTGTTGGAGAAGGTAGGGGCCAGTGTGTTTGATAGTGGCTCAGATGTGCGCGTTGAGGGTCACACTGATGATGTCCCCATCGCTTTTAGCGAGCGCTTTATGTCCAACTGGGACCTTTCTTCCGCGCGAGCGGCTTCCGTGGCGTCATTTTTCACCAACAACATGGGAGTTGATCTCTCGAGGATGGCGGTTGCCGGTTTTGCGGATACCAAACCCATTGCATCAAATGAAACGTCTCAAGGACGCGCTGAAAACCGGCGTATTGAGATAATAGTGGACGGGGGATAGGTCGTTGGCTGAAGAAAACGAAGAATTACCGACCTCCGAGGAAAATGAAGCGGCTGTGACTGAACCAGAAGGGGAAGAAGTCGCGCCCGAGTCGGAAGAGGAAGAAATAGTCTATCTTCCCCCGGAAATAATTCCTGCAAAAGATCCGGATTGTCCAGAGTGCAAGGCGGGTGCTCCCGCTTGGATGGCCACGTTCGCGGACATGGCTACGCTGCTCATGGCGTTCTTCGTGTTAATTTTGTCTTTTGCGCACATGAATGTTCCGAAGTTTAAGAACGTGAGCGGCTCGATGAAATCAACTTTCGGTGTACAACGCTCAGTACCGGTCGTAGAACCGCCAACCGCTAACAATATCATCGCCCAGAACTATCGCACCGCGAAGGTCGAACCAACCATAGTCGACACGATCGAGGAGCAGAAAACAGATGTACCGCAGCCTGAGGATGCCGAGCTGAAATTTGATGTCGGACACGGTACGTCCGACACCAATTCTGATGTTAAAGCGGTGGAAAAAGCATTGTCTCGGGAAATAGCTGAAGGTCGTGTCACCGTTAAAGAAGGTAAAAACAATGAGGTAGTGGTGACTGTCAATGATCGGCGTGAAGCTGGGTCGGAGGATGGCGAGGCGTCATCCAATCGATCTCAACCAATGGATCAGGACACGTTAGAGTTGTACTCCAAAGTCGCCCTGGTACAGACTCAGATAGACTCAGAGGTGCATGTCTACACTGGGGATGGAACCGGTGACCAAGGCGGACAGCCTGCTGGTGGGGGTGGCGAAAGTGATGCCGTGCAGGACCAATATGAGAGTCTACGTGCCCAGCTTTCAAGCGAAATTGCGCAGGGTCTTGCCGAAGTAATGAGGGATGGCAACAAAGTCATAGTGCGGCTCACAGAGCAGGGCTCATTCCCGAGTGGGCAATCCACGCTCCAGCCGGGTTTCCTGCCATTATTGAATAAGGTCGGTGGAGCTCTGAGCGGGAGTGCTGGCTTGGTCAGCGTCGAAGGACACACTGATAACGTTCCGATCGCTTTCAGTGAGCGCTTTAGAACTAATTGGGATCTCTCCGCCGCCCGCTCCGCTGCCGTCGCGGACCATTTCCTGAATAATGGTTTCGTCGAACCTGGAAGAGTCAATGTTCTCGGTTTTGCGGATACTAAGCCCTTAGATACCAACGATACCGCAGCTGGTCGTAGCAGAAATCGACGCATCGAAGTCATCGTAGGCCAGTAGGCCTAATTACTTTCCAATAATTCCTAAAGAAATCCTCCTTACTGCCGATCCGTTCTGAAAGCGGCAAAAACATGCCGCAGTTTGCCACAAAAAGGGCAGACGTTTGCCACCTTCCGGTTTAACTAGACGGAAAAAGAGGCAGGCACTTTTAAAGAGATGAGGAGGATCAGCAATGGTCGCAATAAATACAAACGTGAGCGCAGCGATAGCGCGCAATGCCATCCAGCGTAATGAAGGTCAGATGACCCAGGCCATGGAGCGTCTTT
>MDTE01062112.1_pt1 | contig 10369 bp, 13 predicted proteins | sample 811231 | NCBI WGS metagenome assembly MDTE01 (sample SAMN05326651, study PRJNA326480) | marine metagenome | isolation source: seawater | place: Indian Ocean: Red Sea | collected 2010 | reverse complement strand
ACATTTCGCCAACCAAGTTCATTCATGAAACCCTTGGACTTTCTGACTCATTCGTCTCGCTTGATGTCCCTCTGAATGACTGGGAAAAGAACATTAAACTGTAAAGCTTCTTCCCTCAATCATCCTTCTCAAATATTTTTTATGATATATATATATGTTTAATCAACCCCAATCTTTAGAAAAAAAACTTGATAACTGTGAAATGAATAGAAAATATTTAGACAAAGATATACAAACACTTAGGAAAAGTAATACAGATCTAAAAAAAGAAGTTAATGAATTAAATGATATGTTAGATGAATCAGAAAATAGAAAAATGAATGAAATAGGTCGCGCCGAAAACTTCTACGAAGCTTTAAAAGAGAATACAAAACAACTCCATAAAGCAGAGGATGAACTTATAAAATATGGAGAGGCTGATTGGCATGCATCCCTTAAACGTATTGGTATGGATCTAAAAGAAGGTGGTAAGAGAAGAAGTGATCAAAAAAGAAGAACTAGAAGAGGTGCTAGAAGAAGAAGTAATCAAAAAAGAAGAACTAGAAGAGGTGCTAGAAGAAGTAATCAAAAAAGAAGAACTAGAAGAGGTGCTAGAAGAAGTAATCAAAAAAGAAGGACTAGAAGAGGTACTAGAAGAAGTACTAGAAGAAGATAAAATCACTCAACATTACATTTTTTTGTTACACTATCTACCATATTTCCCACCTTTTTAAACACATATGCTCCAATCACCATATATATATTCAATGTAACATTTTGTACATGATATAAAATACTAATACATGCATTACACAGTACATCTAACCTTAAGATATTTGTAAATGTTACATCATAACAACCGTGGTATTGACTATATGATAATATAATGATATTTAATGTTAATAGAATGATTCCCATAATAATATAATTTTTCATTTTATAAATATAATTCAATGCTTCATTCATAATTTATTTTTTAATTTAAATTTCAAAATTATTAATTTTCAAATTTAAGGGTACTCTGGATCTATTTGTTTAAACTCAGTTTTATTTCTCAAACTGATGTATACTATAATTAACATACATACATAATATACTATATTAATTATCATATAATTATCCATGACACTACTATTATATTGATGGATTACATTATCAATAATTATTACATCCATAGATGGACAATTTGACCCTACACTATCTCTATACATACCTATCTCAAGAATACCTCTATTATATTTTAAATAATTATTATAAACTTCAGTATTATTAAAGTGAAAATTTCCCCAACTAATATTAGTATTTATTGCGAAATCACATTGTCTATTTATTTTACAACAACCATATGGATTATCGTTACATTCATTTAATGTATCTGGAACTGGTGGATTATAGAAATAATCCATCAAAACTCTATTATCAATATAATTATCAATAAGCTGATAAAATTCGGGGCACTTATTATCACCAATAAATAGATAATATATTTTATTAGAGATAAGTACTCCATCTTCAATATGACATGTATCATCGTAGTGACATATATTATAACTCGTTAGTAGATAATGTTTTGTAATTAATATTCCATATAATATGAATATAATAATGTTAAACACTGTCAAGCTTTTTAACAATTTCTTAAATGTATTCAAATTCTCTAATTCACTGGTCTTACATTTATAATAGATAATATAGACTATACCTATTATAATTAAATGAAGTAATACGGTTACGAAATATGATTTATAATATGGATCATCATTATAATAACTGAAATCATCCAATGTTAATGTTCCATTCTTCGGACATCTGTTTCCAGGACAATTAATATCAATGTAAATGTCCTCCATTTTATATTTTTTTATTCATTTTTAGAATAATAATCAAATTTTTATTTTAATATCCGTAGGGGAATGGTTCCCTAAATACACCATCTACTGTAGCGGTGCGCACCCTCTGACTTGGTCTCCCGCGCCACGCCTTAAGTTTAAGTTTATTAAGAAAGTATACAAATAGTTCTTCATATTCATCTATTAAATCAGTATACCACCCATACATATCTAACATATTTAAATGTCCAGCAAGGACATCTGTTTTAACCATTTTTTTAACCGGCTTACCAGTATTTTTTTTGAGTTTCTAATCATAATCTTCCACTTTGGGCAAACCCTTATAATGTTTATATATCGTTGTATATGAAGAAGAAGATCCTTCTCGGATTCTTTCCCTTAATTGTGTTATTTTTTGAATGGATACATTTTCCCCCTGTTCATCTCCACCTACAAGGCCCATTAACATTAAAATAAAAATTCTCTTTGTTTTTTCAATATCATATGTATCAAAATCAATGTCTTCATACTCCGGGTTATATTTATCACCCAATTCATATTTTTCTTTCTCTTCTTTATAATATAGTTCCAGATTATCAAGGAATAATTTTAATGCATCTATACCTTTAATAGATGATTTGGGTATATACATACCACTCTCTGTTTGCCACTCTTTATGCGTTACAGTTAACTGCTTACCAACTTCTAAATATTTTGGAACATCAGTATCCATCTCTTTAAACATCATAGCAATCATATAAAATGAATTCGTAGGTTTAATTAAAAAATGGACACTACTATATCTCTCATGTGGAGAGCGTGCCGCATTTCTATGTATCCCTATAGTTGTTCTTTCATGTAATTGATTTACCGAACGCCAGTCCATCCGTCCACTTTGGTACAATCCTAAGTTTTCAAGTCCATGAAGGATTCCTTTAATAATACATTTTGGAAAATATTTTGAAATATATGTTTTGCGCGTTCCCTGAACCATACTTGTCTCACGACTTACAGATAAAAGATGATCACGTATGTCTATATTTTGTGAAACTATAAATTGACTCGGAATATTATCAAAATTATTTATATATACTTCAGTAAGTAATTTATTATCCTTACAAGGTTTTATCATCTGATTTAAATAGTTACGGTCATTAAATAATTTTGGATTCACGTCTGTTTGTTTTTTCATTTTAGTACATCCCATTATAGTTTGTCCATCATAATATCTAAGTTGTTTTTGATAGACATCTTTAATCTTTTCCCCAGTTTCTAAAAGGGCATCGGGGCGGGCAGCAGTAACATATGCATCATGATATTTCCTATAATGTTCTTTTAATTCCTTAACCGTTTCAGGGGAATGTATGTATTCGTTTTCTTTTTCCCATGTTCCATCTCTCCAAGGCTTTATATCTTCTTCAGTTAATGGTACCAATTCGGGTATTTCTTCTCCTTCATATAATACCTGGAGAACCGTTTCTTCCCATTCAGCTTTGGCTTTCATTTTTTCATCTTCAGGCATATTAACTACATATAAATATTCAGGTATATATTCTTCTATTAACTCTTCTTCTATTTGTTCTGGCGGAGGATATGGTCGGATTTCATCTTCTTTTCCAAGTTTCATCTTACTTTCCCGAAGGAGCTTCTCTGACCTTCTATGTATGTCTAATAGAGCTTCTCTATTTTTATTTTTGGCTATAATAATTGGGTGACCCCGTTTATTACTATACAATCCATGTTCTCTTTCTGGAAAAAAATATTTTTTCCCGTATCTGTATTTACTTTTATCAAATCCACTAAATAAATAAGTATCTCTAATAGATTCTATTCCTTCCATTTTATCTCTAATTGTATTAACATCCCTTCCAAGCATATTCCTATTTGTAATACGTGTTATTAGTTCATCATCCATAGACCTTGTTCGTGGGGGATGCTTCTTTCTGGTTTGAATACCACGTGTAACACTCTGGATCTTTTGTGCGGCCTCTCGTTCCAGCTCAGCTTCCAGGTTATCCACATTTTGTGATTTCGGCCGGCGATTGATCCGGGTTCCGGTGCGTGGTTCTTCGTTAACTTCTTTATCCTCTATAAGGGGCATTAAAGGTTCTACCGCAGAATCGTAGTTTTCTAATTCTTTATCTTTATTATATTTAACTCTACTACCTCTACGTGTACGTGACTGTGTTCTAGTTTGATTTTTCTTTTTTCCTCGGGATTTATGTTTTCCTTGGGATTTATGTTTTCCTCGGGGTTTTCCACGCTCTTTCTTCTTTGTTCTTTCTTTTTTTGATGTAGGTAATCGTGTATCAAAAAAATCTTTATCATATTCTCCTTGACTAGTACCTTCATATGGTTGAGACATACTTTCCATTATACTATAATATATACTATAATATATATTATTTATTCTCAGTATCTTCTCTATACTTAAATTTGGGATTCTTGATACAAACATTCACTTCATGGTTAACACATAATCCACAATAGTAAAATACACTCGAACAATACCTACATTTCCATTCATACATTATTACCACAGAGTACTATTAGTCGGAAGGGCTTTTCCCTTTTCTGGAAATATGATTTCACAAAAGTTTTAATATTCATTATTATTTTCAATATAATAAACCAACACATCAAATTTAAATATTTAATAGTATAAATGGTCCACTTATCAACAAATTCTTCTATTGCCACTATGGTTTTCTATTCTATTATCACATTTTTTATAGGCCCCCTTATTACTAGGCCGTTTATGGGTGATCATCCAGATCAATGTATTGCAGGATTCCTATTGGGGTTCACTGTTTCTATTTTCCTCTGGATGAAGTATGGTCGTCTTCTTTCTTCTAAACCTTAGGACTAAATGAAATACCACACCCACATCCCATCATTTTATCTTTATTAATTTCAAAATTAAACTTACTTTCATAAATACCTTTACTATAATCTTCTTCAATATAATCAATTTTAGTTCCTATTAAATACATTTCACTAATAGGATCAATATATATCTTAACATCCTTATTTTCTAACACACTATAGAATTTACTTGAAGTTATATCTTCATGGATTTTTGGTTCTAGTAATTTTAATTCAAAATTAAATCCTCCACAACCACCACTAGATGCTGAATAGATAAATCCAAGGTTATTATTTGATCGTTTTAATATACTACCAATTTTACCCCAAGCAGATTTTGTAACCCTTACAGAAGTCATTATATAAAATCACATTATTTTAATGTTTATAAATAATATATATCGTATACACAAATAGACCAATTACAAGAAACCATCCAATACATAAACATACTCTGTTACATAATTTATCTAACTCTTCTTGATTTTTTTTCATTGATTTTTTTATCATTTCTTCTTCATAGTTTGACACTTCTTCATAGTTTGACATTTAAATAATATTAAATTTGAAGGGTTATTATGCTTCAAATTTAAACACTATGAATTTATCCTTTGCTGGAACATATATGGGTCCTAAAGATTTAATTAATGAAGGTATCCCTGAAAAAGAAGATGTTAATATTATCTCTGAAGTACTTGATACTATGAAAGACAAAGTTGAAGAAATAGCCGTTAATGAGTTAATTAAAGAAATAGAAACACCACATTTAGAAACCATAGATATTAATAAAAAAAATAAAGAACAACTACTTGGAATATTCTTTACACAAGAAGAAATATGCGGAGCGTATTTTAATTGTAGTAATGGTCAAGAAATAGATCTACCCCCAATACCACCCTTTTGCATAATCAATATAAACGAAGATTCTATATTAAACGGATATGATATAAAATTGGGTGATGTAATTACTCAAATAAATGGCGTAGATGTTACACTTCGCTCTTTTAAAGATCTTGTTACATCTTCAAAAGATATAAATATCACAATTAATTGGAGCTATAGTGATTATTTATTTAATTATTTAAAAAAAAATGAAATAGAATTCGTTTACGAAAAAATACGCTAACATACATTAAAATCTTTACCTGATTTCGCTATAAACGGATAAGACATATTTACTTTATCATAGTTTGATGTAATTTCTTGCCCTTTATATATATCTTTTATAGCTATTAATTTATATATTTTTTTATCATTTGTAGTAACATCACTATTATATTGAATACTACAATGATTAATATATTTCCCTTCTTTTAGAATATATTTTTTGAAATCTTTTTTTGGAATAATATTATACAATATTTTATCTTCAGATTTATGTGGGAATAAATTTTTTATTATCACACTTCCTTTTTTATAATCTCTCCCAGCAAATAACCCTAAACCATTTACCCCTGATTTGGAGATATATATATCATCTTTTTTAATTAAACAATATATGATAATGACTAATAATATAAACATACATAAGTATTTTGAAATCATTATTATATATTATATATTATATATTATTACATCTCAGTAAAATTAACTATTATATTATTACCAGATTTCTTCGTTAAATAATCCATTTTTAACTTCCAATAAGCCTTAGTAAAATCATCTGGATTAAGACCCATACCTTGTCTAGTCATCTCAATAATTGTTTGTATTCTATAATATGTATAATAATGATCACCAGTTTCATGGTTTACTTTACAAATAACATATATATCATCGGGATTGATTGATATGTTACTTGTAAATATATCATTATAGTGGTTTTTCCAATATTCACTATCTTTTTCTATATCACCTCTATGTAAAAATGTATTCCTACTGTCAAAAAATATAATATCTTGAAGTTTATCCCAACTAATATACTTAAGCCATTTATCTTTCATAACTAGATTAAATACAACAAACAGTTTTCTAATTTTAATTTCATCAGAATCATCTTCATTCATGACCTTTTCAAGTCTTTCTTGAAATTCACTTGATTTAAAATAATAAACCATATCACCTATATCAATTTTTATAGGATCAACATCTACAACTTTTTTTGTTTTTATATCATACATATCTCTATTGTTATAGAAATAACAATTATTACAGTGTTCACCATATTTAATATTTTCCATTATTTATAGATATATTTAGTAGTCTTAAATAAGTTATATTTTTATTATTATCATATATTAATATTTATAATGACAAAATATATATTTGTTACTGGAGGGGTTATTTCCGGTTTAGGTAAGGGTGTAATATCTGCAAGTATTGGTTCAGTACTTCAAATGCTTGGTCAACATAAGATAACAATAAAGAAATTAGATCCGTATTTAAATATTGATCCCGGGACTATGAATCCAGTTGAACATGGAGAAGTTTTTGTTACTAAAGATGGAGCTGAAACAGATTTAGACCTTGGTTATTATGAAAGATTTCTTGAAATAGAAACAACAAAATATAATAGTACTTCTTCGGGACAACTATATGAAAAACTTCTCTCTAAAGAAAGATCAGGTGGATATTTAGGTAAAACCGTTCAAATGATCCCACATTTTACAGATATGATTAAAGAATTTATCTGTGATGGTTCTGAAAACTATGACTATATTATCTGTGAAATCGGAGGTTGTGTTGGAGATATTGAAGCAATGGCTTTTTATGAATCATTGAGACAATTAAGGAATGATTTAGGGATAAATAATATAATGTTTATCCACCTTACATATTTAGTCCATTATAGTATTACAGATGAACTTAAAACAAAACCAACGCAAAATACAATCAGGGATTTACAACAAGTAGGGATTACTCCCGATATCCTTATTTGTAGGACAGAAGTTCCAATCAACGATAAAACAAAAGATAAATTATCTCTACATACTAATTTACCAAAATCAAATATAATTGAAGTAAAAAACTTTTATTCAATCTATGAAGTTCCTCTATCACTTATAAAAGAAGACATACATTTATTATTATCCAAAAAATTATGTATTCACTCAGAATTAACTTCAAATAAATGGGAAACCCTTTACAATACTATTATGTCTCCAATGAAAGAAATAACAATAGGATTATTAGGTAAATATACAGATCTAAATGATTCATACAAATCTTTAATTGAAGCATTAATCCATGCTGGACTATATCATAAACATAGGATAAATATTGAATGGATTAATGCAAGGGAAGAAATGGATAAACATAAAAGTATACATGGTATAATTATTCCAGGTGGTTTTGGAACAACTGGGATAGAGAATATGTTATCATATATTCAAACGTATAGAGAGAATAATATACCTGTATTCGGTATTTGTCTAGGAATGCAGTTAATGGTTATTGAATATTGTAGAAATGTATTGAATATAAAAGATGCTATATCATCTGAATTTTCACAAGAAGGAACACACGTTATTACAAAATTAATTGATAAGTCTAATGATAAAATTGGAGGTACCATGCGATTAGGCGCTAAAAAAATATTATTAACGGACTCAAAAACAAAAGATATTTATCGCAGTGATTCAATCCATGAAAGACATAGACATAGATATACTGTAAATGAATCATACACTTCATTAATTAATAAAGCTGGACTTACGGTCCCTGGTAAATCTTTAGAAGAGAACGAACAAACAGGGATACCTAAACCGATTACAGAAATAATTGAACTGAAAAGAAATCAATGGTATATAGGTTGTCAATTCCACCCAGAATATCAATCAAATCCATTTAACCCTCATCCATTATTTTTATCTTTCATTGAGAATTGTATTTCTTAATTTCCCATTTGTCACTAATTAATTCATCTTCTACTCCTTTATCTCTCATGATTAATATATTATTGTTTGAATCTTTGATTAATAAATATTTTATTTCATTGATAATTGTATATATTTTACCCAAATTATATATCAGTTTTAAAGGATAAATAATTAAATCATAATCATGTTCTCCCAATAATAATATATTACTCCTTTCTGGTATCCATCCAATATGATTTGATATAACCTTCTCTCCATTCAAACCATTTATACTATTATCTCTGTTGATCTCCCATAACTGATTTGTAGAACTATTACTTTCAGAACATGAAACAATACTTCTATTCAATGGATCCGTATGGACCTTATCATGTGTTAAATAATATCCATCGCAATATATATGATATTCAACCATACTATAATAATTATTATTTTATCTTTTATTAAACTATACCTTTAAACAAATGATAGTGGATATATATCTTGTATTTTTTAATATTATTATTACTATATAATGAAAATTAAAATAAAATTAATAATATTTATGATTTTATTTATTATTTTATGTAATATTTATTTATTCACTCCTCAGTTATTATCCGACATTATTTATGGAATGAATTTTGGAGTAATGAAATTCATATATATGGATGGGGATAAAAATAAGATAAGCTATACTTTTAATCACAGGAACTATGATGGCCAATTGATGGCATATACTATTCAACAAGAATTAGTGAAGTATAACATTGAGGAAGATTTGAAAACATATAAGTTTAAACCATATCAATATCTTAATAGTGATAGAATACTACAATTTTCTAGATTTACAAGTTCTGTATCTTATTTATTAAATGAAATGATAACACATCAAAAGAGAAATATAAAGGTGTGTATAATTACTTCTATTCGTAATAAGATAAAAGACACTATGTCTAAAGGAAATTTCATTAAATTAGCATATTTTACAATAATTCCTTCAGATAATATTTTTGATATTTGTTCAAAACTTCAAACATCTGTTAAAAATGCTCAATCTAAAAACTATTTCAAAGAAAACACAACATTACATGAGTTTTTTAGTGCATTCTATAATGTTAATTATGTATTTGATAGTTGGAGAGATTTATCATCAATATACACGAAAAGTAATAGATTATTAATAAGACAATCCACTAATAAAATATCAGAAAAAGATATTTTAAAATTAAAACATAGAAACGATAAAAAATCATTTATCACTTTAGATTTCTTAGAGGATAAATATATTATTTCAGGTATAACTAATTTTTAACATGAAATACGTCCATTTTAAAAACCACGCATTTGGAGTTCAATCTCTGGAGGAGGTAGAGTACTTGGAGACCATTTGGATTGAGGTGGTGCTCTTTTACTGTGTAAATATTCCGCAGCTGCTAAATCTTCTTGAACTTTCTTATGATCTTTTTCTACTTTTTTAAACTCCTTCCTTTTGAAATAAGAAGGGTAAGTTGATTCTGCGTTGGGGCCACTATACAATGTCCAACCCTTTGCAGTTACAGATGGTTCTTTTTTTATCTTATTACTTTTAACACCTATTTTCCTGCTTTTATTATTTACTTTTTTAATCTTCTTTGTTCCACCATACATTTTTCTACTTCTTTTTATATTTCGCTTTTTACTTTTCGGATTATTTCTTCTCTTTCTACTTGTCTTTTTACTTCTCCTTACTTTTCTATCTCTTTTTTGATTGCGGCTCTTTGCTTTTGTCATATATATTAAATAGATATTAAAATGGGGTCCCCGAATATTTTATAAGTAAGTGTACTCAGTTATTTAACACGCAATTTTTGTAATATATACATAAGAGAGACCATGTGTATCATGTGTATTTTGATT
>MDTE01121542.1_pt1 | contig 10370 bp, 5 predicted proteins | sample 811231 | NCBI WGS metagenome assembly MDTE01 (sample SAMN05326651, study PRJNA326480) | marine metagenome | isolation source: seawater | place: Indian Ocean: Red Sea | collected 2010 | reverse complement strand
GCTGGAATACAGGGGTACATATATGAGTAATGTTATCCTTACAGATGCTGATGGTGTTCTACTAAACTGGAGAGATTCATTTGATGCTTGGATGATGAGACAACATGGTATCTTCGCAACAGGTGATGTTAACGTATACGATCAAGTTGAAAGATATGAAGATCCAGAAATCTGGAAAAAGATAGTTGAATTTAATAGCTCAGCAAATATTGGTTGGTTACCACCACTATATGATTCAGTAAAGTATGTAAGAAAGATATATGAAGAACTTGGAATGAAGTTTACTGTAATAACTTCACTATCTAAGAACCCTTATGCTCAAAAACTCAGAACACAAAATCTTATCAATATATTTGGTAAAGACGTATTTGATGAATTCATTTACCTAGACACTGGTGAAGACAAAGATGTTATCCTAGGACAATATGCAGAATATTATCCAGGAGCATATTGGATTGAAGACAAAGTCAGAAACGCCATTGACGGTGCTCAAGTTGGTCTTCAACCACTCTTAATGAAACATCCTCATATTAAAACAGAAAATACTGAGGGTATCCCTAAAATGTCAAATTGGAGAATGGTATATGAAACAGTCGGTGGCTGAGATACTTAGTTTAAGATTTCAATATGAAGAGATAGTTCGAAACTTCGATATCCCTGAAAACAAGCGAAACGGACATATAAATAGCCTGGAATGGTTTAAAAAATATGGTAACCGTAAGAACAGATTTCGTGATGGATATAAAGAAGCTATAGCTCTCTGTAATCAAATACTTCAAGGAGCAAAACATCTGTCATAACGGTACCTTAAAAGGTGTTAATTTATGACTTTATTAATTGTCGACAGTCCAAGCTTTTTACCTTTAGCAAATGAAGCTAATGTTGGTGACAAGGTTTTTGTCAGATCTGATCAAACAGTAAGAACTTTCTTAGATGTTAGTACAGCAACATCATTTTCATATTCTCTTAATAATGGCGGTATTGAAGTAGATCAATCTATTACAGATTTTTTTGATTCAACAAAGAGATTTGGTTTTCAAATGCAAGTTTTTGCTGGTACTCAAACTGGTGCTCCTCTTGTATCTAATGTTTTAAATAACGTATCAGGAACAGTGGTTGCTACTCCTGCATCTGGTGATTCAAATCCCATTTCAGTCGGTATATCAGGAGCTTCAACAGTTGTTCCTTTCAATCCTTATGATACTATTACAGGAACTGATAGTTTATACACTCAAGAGAGAAAAGCTGGAAGTTTTTTCTTAAGCGGTAGTAGTTTTGTTGAAATAGATTCTGCTGGTCGACAGTTCAACCAAACTATAACAGATTCTGATGTTGATAGTAATATGACATCAAAATCATTTACGTTATCTACGTTTGCATATGATATAAGTTCACAATCAAATCAACCTATCTTAAGTACAAGTAAAAATTCTATTATTGTAAAACAAAATGAAATTATCGATCATGGTATTCGTCATTTACTTAAAGAATATGACAGTGATTTAGCCAATAGTGAAGTTAATGTTGACAGTCATAATGGGATAATGCCTCCAAGTGCATTGCAATATAATCAAGCACAATTATCTACTATAAAAGATCAGCAAAAATGGAAGCACTATGCCATCACCAATGATGGTTATCAGACAGATGTTTTTTCAAATGGTAGAAGATTTTATACAATTCCAAATCCAAATTCAATGTTTGATGCGGGTACATTATCTTATAAAAACTTTGTAAGAGATAAAGACGCTGCATTCGCAACAAAAGTATTATTTCCTTCAAATCCATCTGCCAATGCTACGTTATTCAGCATGGGAGTCGGTACTGGCAATATTACGTCAATATTTTATAATAATTCAACTGGTAATCTAGAAATAAAATGTAGACAGATAAGTGCAAACATTCCTGCTACTTCTTTGTTTGATGGAAATATAAAAGTTGTAAGATGGGACATACAAATAAATCCAGGACGTATAAGAGTATGGGTCAATGATAGTTGTATCTGTGTACTACAGGACGGAACAAATCCTCTTACAAATTATAAATGGGCAGAAGGTACTAGTGCAGGCAGACTAGCAGTTCTTAATCCCTCCGGAGTTACTTATCAAGAAAAGCATACTGCTAGTACACACAACGTTCTAGACACTTCTGCTGCTACGATATCTGATGGAAATGTTTTTTGGAATTCAACTCTCAATGACGTTGGAACTTACTTTCTTGTCGACAATGAGATTGGTGCCAGTCAAGAAGCAATATACTTCGAAATGAAATGGATAGGTCCTTCATATGCCTCTACAACTCAAAGAGGCTATGGAAGATTTGTTCCTTGGCTAGTAAATGGTGGCTGGACAGGAATACAAAACTATCCACCAGAACTCGTAAATTCAATCAATTCCAACGTTAACCAAACAAACAATCCGATGTTTTTCGAAACATACGCGTCATCTATAATATATCAGAATCTTGATGCTGTTAGAAGTCATGGTTATTTGTTTCCAGACACTCCTCCTGGAGGAGATATAGATTCAAAAGCACGTTATTTTCAACGAGCACCAGCAACAAATTATGTAAACTGGTACCAGCAATCCTCATCAATTTTTTCTGTGTTTATTGATTTCGCAACTGGAATATGGTGGTGTCTTAAAAACGGCCATTATGGATCTACCGGCGGAAGTAATGCAGGTTGGGGTATATTCCCAGGAACAGTTCAGTTTATGCTTGGTGGTAACAGAACGAGATACTTTCAGAATAACGGTCAAAGCTTTTTAGCAGACTATCGATTTAAAGAGAACACTAATGCACCAGTAGCTGCTAACACTTATAAATTAGCTTTTGGACCCATGGGTGGTGGTGATCATTATGCACCTTCACATTGGCAAGGAAAAAATCCGGCAGACACAAGTAGATGGCTACGTAAAGGTGATCCGGATCTACAGATTTCATTTAATCCAGAATCGTGGGAATACGATCCTGTTGATTTACTTGTCAATGTTGTAAAACCTAAAGTTGACAACCAATTTTATATGGGAGGATCAGGAAACGTTTACTCGACAACAAACTTACCTGTAAACGGATTCTATGCTCAAGGCGACAACATTGACAACTGGTTTACTAATACTCCAGGTGTGTACAATCAACTTAAACATTTTTCAGAAACAACATTTAAATCATATTCTGAACAAACCATGAGTATTGGATCAGCTAAATTAAATATAAATCCGAATAAAATATCTGGTTCTTCTTTCGCTGCAGACTATGCAGCCAAGAACGGTTCTTCTACGGTTAGTCTTTCAGGTGGTGGAGACATAACATCTAATATACAAGGTGCAAGTGATAATACTGTAATATTATTGGGCCCAGGAACTTATACCATAAATGCCACTGCCGCTGGTTATTATACTGATCATACAAACGCACCAGTTCATAGCGATCAATATAGAATTTCAAGTATATTTCTTGGAAAAAAATTATTGATCTGTGGAAATACTACTAATCCTTCTGACGTTATAATAAACTATATACCATATTATGCTGATGGCTACTATGGTATTTTTTCTATATGGAATCAAAGTTGCGATGAAAGATGCGGACTTGCTTTTTGTAAGGTGAACAGAGATCTTTCTTTATTTACTCATAACCGTGATACTTTTTTACAGCAAATATTACATTACTATAGTGGAGGTGGATCTGCAGATCATGTCATTTTCGACTTTTCTAATACAGCAGGTAACAGATCGATAACAGAAAATATGAAAGGATTTATATATTCTTATGATCGAAGAGATTATGATAGAGCTAATGTTATTAAAAAGAATAGATCATTTTCAAATGTATTTTTTAAAGGCTATACTCGTAACGATTTTCCAGATTATTATTCATCCAGTTATGGAAAAGTTAATAGATTAAGATTTCATAATATAGCATATGTGGGTCCTATACCTTCGGACTATGAAGATGATCACACTGGATTTGTAGTTTCACAAAATAGTACAGTTACATTTAGTGATAGTGATGCATCTTCGTCTATGTTTAATGGATATATAAATGGTTTCGAACTTAGAAAAGGAATAGCATTTGACAGTAACGATTTTAGTACTCATCCTTCTCAGAGAGAAGCCTCAGCTTTAAATGAAAATGCGATAAAATTATTAGTAAACTCAGATAGAGACAGCACTTCTGCTACTGCTAATAGAAGTTTTAGATTTACTACAAATGTTGAACCGAAAGAACTTATAAAAGTCGAAGACAATGGCAAAGTATTAGTTGCTAGAAACGGCATATTGACAGAGGTTGCTAACTTCAGTATTCCACAAGATACTTGGACCCACATAGCATTGACAATAGACAGCAATAAAACAGCAACTTTAAGAAAAAATGGTTCCACAGTAACAACTATTAATAACTTTTTAGATAGTCACAATATAAATGCTACTAAACTTCTTTTAGGTTCTACAGAAAATTTTACTGACGCAAACCGATTTGATAAGTCATACGCTAATGATGTCAATATAAAAGATTTTGAACTTACTGATTCCGATATAAGTAACGATCCTGCTCCAACTGGTGATTTTCAACCTACACCAAAGTCTAGACTACTCGTAGGAAATAACAATGCAAATGAGTTACCAAATGCAACGTTTATATCTGGTAATGATGGCCAAGGAGTTAAAAATGTTACAGGCACATTGTTTAGTCCATATTTGGAAAGTGATAGAAAGTTTTTTTCAAACACAGTAAGTCTTCCTGGATTTACAGGTGTAACGGTTGGTCATCCATTTGGCTCTCTTAACAACAATCTAGATCCTGGAGCTCAAGACTTTCTTTTAGAATATCCGGCTGATATTATAATGGGAGTAAAAGATTCACCTGACCTACCAGTTCTTATAACACTAGCAAATAAAGATGCAGATAACGATACAATAACATGGAGTTATGAAGAAAAAAATGATCCAAGAAGAGCAATAATAGGCCATGACTCAGCTGGATATAAATTTCTGATTAAAAAATTCATATATTCTGGAGACAGCCCAAGCTTACAGCCTGGGTTTCATTCTTTGGCTGAATTTAATTTTACTGGAACAAAATCAAATGGTCAACCTGCAAGAACATTGTACTTACCAAATGTTAATTCAATTGAGAGTGGTGGAGATGATGTACGCAAAACTCTTGATCCGATAAAAGTTTTTTATGATAGATTTGGAGTTGAAATATTAGAGGATAATAATTTTACAAACAGTTTTATGACACTAGAACTCTTTGATAGCGATGCAAATCAATTATTGTCAAATAAAATTAATTTCATTTTTGATAGTTATCCACATACAGGTCTTGCTGATAGTGACTTTGGCACAATACCAGGAACCTCAACAAAAATTTCGTCGATAACTGGTCCAGTATTTAGACTAGATAGCCTAGGAGTTCTTCCATGAGTTACACTGACGCAGAAAAAAGATTTCTTAGAGGAAAGCTAGCTCTCGTAGCTGATGATAAAGAAGCTTATACTTTTGATAGTTTTAGTTCTTCGTGGAAAAAAGTATCAATTTTTAATCCAGAAGCCACTAGTGTTTTTGTTGTAAATGGTACTGATGCCATTGATGTAGCATATGATTCTAGTTTTGATTACGAAGAAAATTCTTTAGCATTAAGTATAAATCTTACTAATGTTGACGAAGCTGGTAATACAATAAATTGGAACTTTGTGCAAGAAAGAGGCCGTGGAAATGGTGCAGATAATGCACTTGTTACTATTAGAAATAATAAAAAAATACAGATATCTCCAAAGAACGTTATAACAAAAAACAATAATGGTGCAGTTACTAAAACGAATATAGGTGCATCTTCCTACATTTCTATATTTACATCAGACTCACCTGATTTTACTGGAATCGGTCATGGCTATGATCATACAACAGGTGCATTTGATTCTATCAGCTATAACATGGTTGACGGTAAAAAAATGGAGGGTCGACAGACAAGACTTTATAGTAATGAATTTAAAAATTTTGATGGAAGATATGAAATGACTTTGGCATATGATTTTGACGCTGCACATATCATAGCATTTAATACTTCAAAGATACTTGATCTAGTTCAGTTTGGAGCTGCAAAAGTATTTTTTCAGTCGACAAATACTGGTTCAAGATTAACATCAAGCAACGGAATAGTTTACATAGAACAAACTGAAAAGTTCGGTGTTAACACTCCTAGTGGTGAAGAACCTTTAGCACATAGATTGTACAGAATGCGAAACGGAACATCGGTGCAAGAATTTGAAAATCCTAGAAGAAATACTTTACAAAACCTACATTCTAATAATAATTTAATCGGCACTTATTCATTTAAAAATGACGTGGTTGCTGGAGGAAAAGGTTTGGCCTTAACTCAGAGTGGAGATAAGATGTTTGCGCTGAGTACTTCTGCGACGACACATCCACCTGTCACAATTGTTGAATATGATATTGATTCAGCTTATGACATTAAAACATCAAGATATAGAACGAGTGAGTATAATGACATATACATTGGAAGCAAATCAAAATTTTTAAAGAGAGGAAAGTACTTATATAGTTTATGCCATAAACCCGGTTATACTGGAAGTGTTCAGCCTCTATCAATCTATAGTGTTGACGGAAAACTTAGACCGCTCTTTTCATATCTTTATTATGGATATTACTTTGATAACGGAGGAACAGATTGGCCCTTATATCCTTATCTTTATCGATATACTGTAGAAGAAGACTATAGTTCAACAGATTCTGGATTAGTTTATAAGATAAGTGAAGATTATGATCAACGTATAAATTTAATGCATCAAGGATATGCTCAATCTCTTTTTATATACGGTTATCCAAGTTATGCAGAAAGACAGTTTACTGGTGTAAATAACTGGTCTGGATACTATTGGTTTTGGTCTCACTATGGACCAGTAACCGGATTTGATTTTGATTCTGATGGAGAGTACTTGTATACTGTAACTGGAAAAGCCGCGACTCATGGAGCTGTATTTCAGATGAGAACATCTTCTCCGTTTGATATTAGTACTTTGAGTCCTAGTAACTTTAATGCCGGTGAAGGAATATTGCACTCAATAGGCGAAGGAACAAATATTAGATATAGCGCTAACTTTAAGACAAATGGTGTATGGGACATAAAAGTAAATAAGACTGGAACAAGTATATATCTACTTGACGCTCAAACAAAAGCAATATATCAATATGATATGTCAACTGCGCATGATATTAGTTCATTAAATAGATCAGAACTCATGCCCATTGATAAGACCATTGATACTAATGGATACGATGAAAGATTACTCTTAACAGATATTCCTGCTACTGCAGCAAAACCACCACTTACTTTTAATCAGGAAGGTGCCGCAGGCATGCCAAACATATCTGGTCTTAATACTAATCAGAGACAAAATGCGATACAGAGAAATGATTTTAGAGACTTCTCGATGATAAGAAGCTTTGATTTTAATAACGATGGTAGTAAATTATATGTTAATAATGATAATAGAGTATATCAGTATAACTTATCAACACCTTTCTCTTTATCGACTGCTGCTTTCGTATCTTCAACTGAAACATATAGAGAACATCTATTTGATAATCATATGACACTTGGAACTGGAATTGATATTGACAGTAATGAAAAGAAATTTTATATATCATCACATCGATATTCCTTAAATAAAGAGAATCAAGGATCAATAAAAGAGTTTAATTTAACTGATAGCGTTGGATCTGGAACAATGCCTTATAGTAGTAAGATACATGCTTTAGATTCTGACAACTGGGGTGACATACATCTTAATTCTGATGGAACAAGAATGTATGTTTCTGGCCCTAATAAAATCAAAATATTAACTTTTGATTCAGCTGGAAAACTGTCGACGTTGCTTACAGATTCGACTTATGAATGGGATTCTGCAGTTAAGTTTTCTGGAGATATGATTACAACAAATCCAGATGAAAGTAATTTATATGTCGGAGATTCGAATAACGTAATTAGAATGCTATCAATTAGTGGAGATAGTATTGTACATGTAGGTTTAAATTATGAAACAGTCTCACCGGGTACACAAAACACTCAAATGACGGGGATGCTTTGGTTAGACGATCAAAAAAGCTTTATAGTTTCAGGTAACAATCAACTTGAAAATTATAGAACTAAAGATTCTTATGAGATTAATGATATATAAATAGATCTAAATTAAAGGAATAATAATGGTTAACTTATCTGATCTAAGAAAACAATCGTTTGATCTACTACCTTCTGCAGACTCGTCTGTTAGTCTTGGATCTTCGAGTTTAAAGTTTAAAGATTTGTATCTTTCAGAAAATTCTCTACACTTAGGTGATAAACCTTTTCGTAAGAAAGATATACTTGATTTTGATCTTGGAATTGAACCAGAAAATATGACAATAGCTGTCGACATGACTGGTGCTGGTGCCTCACCTGATTGGTTATGGTCATGGGACGTAACATCAAACTTACCATACGCAAGACAGAAGATTAGAAATGCAGCTCAGGCAGCTGGAGTTCCTTTATATAAACAAGGAACATATGTCGTAAAGAATTTTGGTGCTCATAGTCTCACTGGAGACATGACCCAAACACATAAGATTTATTTAAAATGGATAGAAGGTGCTGGAACGCAGAACATTCCTTCATGGTCAACATTTACATTAATTGATTCAGACGAAGTGTTTGATCAAGTAAGAGGAGGAGTAGCAACCGATGTCCAACGACTTAATATCTCTGTCCCTGCAACCTTATCAATCCCTACTGCTGACTCTGGTCTTACTGCACCTACGGTTACTTATAACATTGGCGCTGCTGGCGGTCTCTACAAGTTTACAGGGTCGGCATCAGGAGACAACCAAACACTAGGACCCGTATATGTCGGAGGAACTTACACATTTGCAATGGATAGTACAACAAACGGTCATCCGATTTACTTAAGTACAGAATCAGATGGTGGCTGGACAGCAGGTGGCTATCAAGGAGAATACCTACATGGTGTGACAAACAGTAGAGCACAAGGGTCTTCAGGAACTACGGCCAACTTAGTCTGGACAGTTCCAGATAGTGCTGTTGGTCATACTTTCAAATATCGATGTGGAAATCATTCTACAATGAGAGGTAGTATTAGAGTTAAACCTTTACAAGTAGATTCTAATGCTGGAGTTCCAGTCTTATACTTTCAACACGATCAAGAAATGCATGCCGACAGTGCAGAAATAAGAGACATTCCTGGAGCTACTGCTCAAATGTGTATGACATTTGATGGGACTAAGTTTATTCCACAAGACATGAATGTTTATTTAAATAAAACACCAATAATGAGAGATGCAGTTAAGGCTCAAGCAAAAGAACAAATAACAACAGAGATAAGTGCCGGTGCTGTTGCAACTCCTACGTCAGTTAAAGCTGCGACAACATTTAATGCTAACTTATCACAACAAGGCGATCTGTCAATAATAGCAGGAACGGCAAAATGGTATGCACCATTTAATGCTAAAGTGTTTGAAGTTGTTCCGAGACTTGGAACTGCTGCTGATGGAATAATTAATATTCAGGTACAACAAAATGATTCGAATCAGTTTGCATTTGCAATACCTGCTAATCAGACATCTAAAAGCTTCATTGGAGATTCTGATGTATTCTCTATAGCAAGTGGAAACTATCTAACAGTGGATGTAACATCAATAGGAACTACCGCAAAAGGAAAAGATCTCGTAGTACAATTTAAGTACAGAGAATCAGGATAAACTATATAAATATACAGTAATAATGGAGATATAAATGGCAACGAGTAAAGATTTTACGCTAAAAAGGGAACATTATGTAGATGAAAATGGAGCATCTGTGTATATTACTACTAATTTAAAAGCAACTTTGACAGATGATGCCGCAATACATATACATGATTCTGATGGTAACTTATTGCAAATTCAACCAAAAAAGAATGATGGAGGCATAGATTCTGACTGGTCTAATGTAGATCAAGGAATTGCTTATTATAGGACCGATAATAGTCACGTGGAAGGATAACAAATGGTTAAGATAAAAAATTATAACGGAAATTCCGGTCATCCAGTAATCATGGAAGATCCACGACCAGGAGTTGATGGTTTATACTTTTGGGGACAAAAAGTGAATAAACAAACATTAGCTCCAGAATTCGATAACGTGCTATCAGGTCAGCCAGTAGGAACTGCATTTGGCATATTTCAAGATTCTCTTGGATTGGGTAATACAAATCAAGAAGATAAGCACAGAAGATCAAGAATGATGTTGAGTAAAAATACCGTTAATGTTTCTGATCCACAAGGCAGTGGTGGTTATAGTGCCTATGAAAATGT
>MDTE01169495.1_pt1 | contig 10371 bp, 8 predicted proteins | sample 811231 | NCBI WGS metagenome assembly MDTE01 (sample SAMN05326651, study PRJNA326480) | marine metagenome | isolation source: seawater | place: Indian Ocean: Red Sea | collected 2010 | reverse complement strand
TTGACGATCGATGATGATTTGTTAATTTCATTGACACTGCTGCGAAACGCACCAGTTTCTCTTCTATGATTATTTAGAAGAGTTGTTGCTGAGGTGTTAGAGGATGATTCCTCAAAACTTAAATGACCAATATTCTTAACCATGCAAACAGTCTAAATAACTGCTGCGACAAAAAGTGTCTCAAGCAGTTACATTTTTGACTGACCTTGCCTGATTAGATTAGATTATGCTCCTTGATACCATCAAAAAGAGTTGCATACTCGCATTGCTTATCGCCTTTGGGACCAAATCCAGAATTTGCATGCTCCGGACAATGTGGAGAGTCTAAACAAGCCTTTAATTTTTTGATGGTATTTGCAACCCAATCATCATTTCCAATGTATTCAATTAATTGAACTTCAAAGTTCATCATTGCTTTATCGGAGACATCATCCAACATTCCATTTTCAAAGTGCTGATCGCCATTAACATAAAGAAAATAACTCTTGTCGCTAACATTAAATCCATTTTGTCTCATAATCCACTGATAAACATCCATCTGTCTTTTGTATGCCTCTTTGTATACGCCGTTAAGGGATATTGGTTCTAACGCATTCCCGGCTTCATTTTTTCTTCCAGCAGTACTTTTATAATCAACAATATGTAACTCTTGCGTATCCTGATTAAACCAAACATCATCAAGACCTCCACCAATAATTAAATTAGCTTCTTTAAACTCTGTTCTAAGGCCTAGCTGTAATGATTTTGTCCATTGCTCAAAATCGCTATGCTGGTAAGGCACTAAGTGGCTAAGGCCTTGCCTTTCCATAAAAGGATGAGGTTTTTGCATTTCTCGATACCTATCAAAATCTTTTTTTAATAGCGTATCAGTAGCGGTATTCAGTAAAAAACCCGGCATGCCCGGAAATTTAATACCTTTTACTCGATTCATCCAGAAACACGCGGGACAAGAACGAAATGATTCAATTTGAGATCTACTCACTTCATAGGGTGATTCATGGTCAGGTTTATATGTTCCTCTATGTCTAGCCATAATTTATTGTAACTAAATAACGACTATGGGACACATATTGACGCACTTAAGTGATTAAATTAATTGGACGAGCTGTTGTTCTCCTTTTTGTTGTTTAAGTACAATCCTCCAGCTCGTCAGATTTTCAGAAAAAAATTACTAAACTGCACTTAAGAAACTAAGTTAATTTTATTACGTATCTTAGTTAAAGCTTTTTTTTCTATCTGCGATACTCTGCCAACAGATATATCAAGAGCTTTGGCTATTTCTTTTTGTCTAAGAGTTTTCTCGTAACCAATTGCAAAACGCATTTTCAATACGTCAACCTCTAGGGCGCTGAGGGAGTTGATATTAATTTCTAGATGTATTTTCTTGGTCATTACTCTATCTCACCTTCAAATATATAGCCCAAATCTTGCGCTTTCTTTAACATCTCCACAGCAATTTGATGGTCATGGAGTTGGATGTTTTGTGCAATGCCAGAAGATTGATATGTAAATTTATGTAAAACCCGCATGTCAACATTGTCTTCAGGTACATGGTGTTTTAAAAACTGATGAATGTCTTGCCACTGCTCTATGGTTACATTTTGAGTGGTATTAAAAAAAGACAGTTCATTATCGGTTTGATTAACCAGCCTATCTTCACTGGCTAAATCACGGGCTTCAGTTTCACTGATAATGTCTTCGTCCGATAAAGAATTGAACTCATAGTCAATTTCTTTAAGTTTGTTCCATGCTTTTTGAGTCTTACAAAACTCCGACGGATTAACGGCTCCGTCTCTAAAATTAATATCCAAAATGTAGTCCCTAATTACCTTTGCAAAATTCATAACTTCTTTCTTTAATGAATCTGAAATCTTTTGCTGGTTGTAAATTCTTTGCAGATTAATGTCTTTAGATTTTTGCATTAATTTATGACGCATAACGGCTAGAGTGTAGGTAACAGTTTCAGCTTTAAAGCCTCTTTCCAATTGATACCAACCTGATTCATACTGAATCGCTCTATCACTTTGTTTAAACAAAATAGCTTTACCAATCAGGTTCTTATAAAAAGCGCTTCCAAAATTCCCTTGGTTTTCATTCCATTCTTTGACTAATTTTGAACCTAAAAGCTCAAGGTTTTTTTGTGCTCCTTTTTTAACTTCAAAAGGTTTCATGCGCCAAGTATTTTCATAAGCAGCTAAATCTGTCTTAGAGAATTTTTGATTTTTTGGATATTCTTTTTCAAATTTTTTCTTTTGATCTGCTGATTTGAGTGCACGTATCTTAGTCTCATACTGCCCTCGAGCTCGCTCGTAGAACCATTTGGTGGCAATTCCTAATTCACCCGCAGGAACATTGGTAGAACGCGAAAGATCCTCAATTTTCTTATGAAACGGATGATTGGATACCAAGTCTGCTGTTTGTATTCGATTTTGTGTATTGGCATATTCAGAAATACTTGAATTAATGACATCTGCTCTCTCGCGATCCTCAATGACAGTAAGCTTCATCTGAACAAATACTTTTGAGAGATCTATATTTCTAAAATCAATGCCCTTCTGAGTTCCTTTTTCAAGGGGAGCAAAATATATGGATGAAGTGGTCTGTCCACCATTAACAATCTGCATGTTGTCTAGTTCCGTGATGTAAAAACTTCCATCCTTCTCTTTGGTTTTGATTCCTGAGGCCGTTACCGTCAATCCATTGTTATAGGCAAAGAAATTCTCCGGATGTGTTAACAAAGTAGTTTTCATACCTTGATTGGGTTTGCCCCTAAATTGCAAAAAAGTCCTCACGTTACTGGCAAGCAATCGCTGCCCATACGTATCGTACAAGTCTCTTAAAACAGTTCCAGGCATAACCGATAGATAGGAGCTGATCCCCTTCTCGCCGATATTTGCAGGTAATGCCTTCAATCCGTGTTTGCTGCCACTCAATTCTTTAAAATCGACTGTAAATTCTTCACCCTCTTCACTGGAGTGAATCAGTTTACAAATTCTTTCAATATCCCAAATTTCAAAAAAAGCTTCTTTGCCTCGTATATCATTAATTTTTAGTTTATTGAGCTTAATTCTATTGCTCAGCTCATGATCGGTAATAATAACAACTCGATATTTATTGATTTCCTCCAAATATGGCAACATTTCCATTGCCAAAATATACCCTTCATCAGTGGGATCGAGCCTGTCTATAAATTTATTATCATCAATTTTTTCTAAAAACTTTGAGGTCCTTTTACCTAATTTCTCAATATCACTTTGGCTGATGAGGACTTTATCTTCAACCCCAGAGAATCGAATAATAAAAGCTGAAAGAATTTTTTCTAAGGGATTCCAGTTATAGCCATCAATTCGAATACCAAGGTTATCGTTACCGTAATATCCCTTTTGAATGTTTTCGTAAATTCCTGCATCAGACAGAAGTTTTTCAACGTATTCAACAAATGAGTCTTCTAAAAATTCATTGTCGACATCAGCTGCAATTCTGAGTTCGTTGTAGATGTCTTTTTTTGATTCTTCAATATTCATGAATTCATATTAACTGGTACATACGTCATTATGTGTCTGGAGAGATTTGATTGTGACTATAATAATTCATCAATATTTTTTGAAACCAAATGATCCTTAATGTATGAAGGATTAATTGAATATTTAGCAGCTGAAATACCCTTGTGATGATTAGGAGTAATTTTAGGAAAATCTTCAGTCACTTCATAAACTTCATATTCAAGAAGGTGCATTTTTTTATGCAATTGCTCTTCACTGGCTTTACTGTAAAGCTTGCTAGCCTTATTGATAAATTCACTTTGGAGGCCTGTATTTCCATCTAAATTAGCTTTGCATGTCTCATATAAATCCTCCAAGCTAAGGCCGCTTGATTCGCTGGCATCATTGATATGCAGGTGAGTTAAATATAATTTTGGGGTAATTTGTTCCAGTTGCTCCATGGATGATATCTTGATGACATTCGGGTCTCCGGATTTTGTTGTTTTAACTTCGATGGCTACATCATTAACTGTAAAATCTTGTTTTTTTCCAAGAATACCAATCCAAAATCCAATGCATTCCTCTAGTGGAAATACTTTCGAAAGCTCATGATTCAAAAAATACATTTCGCCCCAAAAACCAATAAACTCTTGGTATGTGAGGCCTGATCTAGAGGGTTTTAAAAAGTCTGCCCAAGAAATCATTCGTTCATTAAAAGTACGAATTAATTGTTGTCCTTGAAATGGCTCACAGTAAAGTGCTACATCTTTAGCTACCAATGCAAATTTGTCTCGTAATTCAGGTTCAACGAGGGTACAGATTAATCTTGTATTACCTCCTCCATCAGGTTCAATTGCAATCTCAATACTGGATAGCTTGGGAGTTTTTTCAAGCTCATAATTACCTTTTTCTATGATAAAAAAAACAAGTTGTTGTTTATCGTTTAGAGCAACCCAGAATCTTCTATCAGCCTCATAAAGCCTTTGACCATTTGGATAATTAGGTTCTGTAATATTTTCCCATGGGTCATCACGGAAGTATTTAAGATTATTAGCATCCATTAGTCTTCGTCCTCGATTTCAAAATCCATTTCAAGCTGTGTCCCTTTTTTATTCACTAAGTAAGCCAAGTTTTCGGTTTTTGATTTCACCTCTTCTGTATTGATTTCTTGAAGATTATTTAACTCTGGAAATGAGATTGAATACCCAATTACAGGTTGATTGCCAAATGGGACATTGATTTCGGTAATTTCATGAGGTGTGGAAAGCTTTCCAAATGGCTTGATTTCAGTTAAGGCAAAGAAATATAAAATGAGTGCAGGAAACTGTCTGTTAGGTGAAGTTATAAAATCTTTATTAATGGGATCAGGTTCTTTTTCAGAAATTAGATTTATCTCTTCATCATTCAAAAAAACACTTTCATCAGTTTTTCCTCCTAATTCAGATCGTGGGGTTGAGTAGCAGCCATTTCTCAGTTCTACTGATCTGATCGGCAAAGTGATGTTATGACCTCCTATAGAGTAGGATTTAGGAACACGAATTTCTTCAAACCTAGAATCTTTCATCCATTTCTTAGCGCCTTGGTTTGTAATTGTGTAGATAGCTATTTTGAAGTTAGGTAAGTTGTTGTCCTTGCATAAATTTATATGATTAATGAGCGCAGTATTCCCAAGATCGTCCTCCAAAATATCTAGGTTTTCAATAAGCTTAATAACATCCTCGTAAGGGACATCATCATAAACAATGCCTTTTTTATTGATTATGGGATCTTGCTTGAGACCACCAATAAAGTCTTCGGCATATTTTAGATTTAAGTTATTCGTATCTACTGAGTCTTTAAATCTAAATCTACGCTGCCTTGATCCCCATAAATCGAATTTAATTTGATAAGACTCAGCAAAACCTATTTTAGTTTTCGCTGTTGGCATTAATGACCCCGGATGCTCTCGAACTTTCAAACCAAAATCTCTTGGAGTTTTATTTTGTAGCGACATGCGATCTAACTCTCTGTAGAGATCATTAATTACTTCGGTAATGAATGAATACCATTCGTCTGATTCAAATGGTAAATAAACTTTGCACAAATCGCCGTATTTAGGTCTGTATCCAAACCATCTACACATTTGCATGAGAGTATCATAGGCTTTTGCATTTCTTGCAAAATAAGAAACTGATAACCCCTCTAGAGTTAGCCCTCTAGCCAATTTATGTCCACCGACAACGATTACAGACCTTCCATTATCTCTGTATGATGAATAATCCAAATCTCCAGAGCCTGAGTGAACACTTATGATCTCAATAGCATCCACTGCGTTTTTAAGATAATCAGCAATATCATCAAAAGATTCTGCAACACTAAAGGTATTTGTAAAAGTTTGAATTAATTTAGCGATTTTCTTATTTTTCGAAGCTTCATCAACTCCTAAACCAATATTATTGATAGCGTTTCTAAGATCTCTTAGGTAGTCCTCTATCAGCACAGCAATCTGAGCTTGGAGCAAGTTCAAGTGAGTGATATTAACCATCATAGTTTTATGTTTCTTGATGTCTCCTCTGTAGTCTCTTATCGCACAAGAAAGGACAAAAGCTTCAACTGCCTCTTTAAGGCTCTCGGGCATAGTTCCAACAGGCATATCTTTTTTTTGACCTGCCATTGGAAGCAAATCTTCATTATCATTTATTTGGATAACCGGGCCGATTTCTTCCTCATCTCTGTCATCTCCAAAATAATAATCTTGACCCATATAAACATCAGGAACTGGAACTTTAATCATAAAATCTTCAGGAAAGAGATCGTCTCCAAACATATCGTCTTGAGTATCTGGATCAATAAAAATATTTGCAAAGGGTGTTGCAGTATAGGCAACGTAAGTATTCTTATGAAAATATGACAAAAGCTCTCGAATGGACTGATTTGTTTTAGTTATTTTATTTTTATGGTGTTGTGAATTAATTGAGGCATAATCAGCCTCGTCATCTATAAGCATCATTGGCATATCAAGCTTAATGTTATTTTCGACATCAAGCATGTGCCTCTCCCTTATCCAGCGGTTTAGATTATCTAAAATCCTTGTGTTTTTCTTAATGGTTAAGATAATTGGCGAAGCCAAGTCTGTAAAATCTATTTTTAATGCATTTGCCATTCCAGCATTAAAATCATTAACAGTGGATGTAACTGTTGCTACTTTATCTTTTGGGTCTCTTATCTTTCCAACGCCAACATATTCTTGAACACCACTGTTAGTAACAATGTGGCTTGACTCTCTACCGATTACACCTTGATCAACTCTTTCTTGGGTTTGGTTTCTTAGAGCATTCATATGCCCACCTAAAAGAATAATGACCTTATAACCTGCATCTATAGATTTATTAATGAGGCCAATATAATTCTGGGTTTTACCAGATTGAACATTACCCATTACCAAGCCTTTTCTTGACCAAGCGCCATCAATTCTTGGATCTCCCGAGAGATCAAGAATGTTATCTATAACTTTTTCATTTTCATCAATAACAGATATAGATCTATCCTCATCTTTAAGATGTTGCTTATACGCTTCCCAGTAGTTCCATTGAATTTCATTTTTGCTTTTCTTAAACCACCTTTGAACATTAGGATTGCTAAGAATTACAGAGCGACTTGATAGGTTCACACTAAAGGAGGACTCGAGTCTATATCTGACATATTCAATATCTTCCTCTGCAAGAGAATATTCAAATATTTCTATAGCCTTTTCTATACTTAGTTGAATAAGCTCGCCGGTCACAGTATGTTGATCAGCTCCTACTTTTGACTCGATAATATTTCTAACTATATTGACAATTTTATCGAGTTTTATCTTCTCCATATTTTCTCCAACTCTGCTTTTATTTTTTCTGCAAGCTCTTCAGGAATAAAGGTATCAGCATCATTTTGATTTATGGACTTTGGCTCCGTAGACATTTTTTCATAAATATGATTGATGGGTAAATTCCTACTTAGACTTACTAAATAATCTCTAAGAGAGGAAATCTTGTCAGCTGATAAGGAATCTCTAAAAGCCTCTAACTCAGGATTAGATACATCAATCTCGTAGCTAATAGTGTTCTCTCTCTTATTTTCATTAATCCTCCAAAAATCATTAGCAACCTCTTTCGTCCCCCTATATGTGTAGGCTCTTGTAGATTTTTTTATTGGTATAGATACTAATTTCTTGAGACGCTGTCTGATTGAATTAGGTAGCTGTAGAGACGATTTTTTTACATCTGTTGCCCATAACTTGTCCAAACCTGAAGGAACATTTATCTCAATTCTCGCCAATTTACCAAGTTGATAGGAGCGAGATAGTCCCATCCAACCACCCGCGATAATTAATCTATTTGATCTGTATATGTATAAACCTTGATTCTTATATATTTCATCCATTCCACCGTATTTCCGAATTTCTTCTTTTGTAAGATTTTCATGATGAGGCAAAACATGGACTTTAATATCACACGTAAGCCGGCCTTCATTAGTTTTAATGTTAAATACTTCGCTCTTTCCAGATTGATAACCCTTGAGAGTCGTCATAAAAGGATCTATTGCAAAAACTTCATTTCCTTGAACTTTAATTTTGAATTTTTTCTTTAGAAACTTATGAAAATACAGTGCAATATGCTTCATTAAGTTAGCCATATTCTCATCAATAATATTTTCTAATTCTGCATGATCATTTGAATTGATGAAGTGTAAATTTTCCCAAATAATGATCGTCCCATGTTTAGATAAAAGCTTTGTATCAAAGCCAGGTAAATTTTCTATATCTTTTAAGTCGAGCTTTTCTAAACACCATGAGTTTGTTTCTTCAATTAAATCGATATCCCATCTTGCTGCAGCAATATCACTATCCTTTTTCTTTGTAATGACTGTCATTTTTCTAGCTTGGGAAAAACTCGCTGTTTTCATGCCTGAGCCAAATCTACCCAAATCATGAAGTTCTCTTTCCTCATCCGGATCTTTACAACCTATTTTCATGTTCTCCAATAGTTCTTGAAGGTCCATACCGTGACCATCATCACTAATCAATACATAGGGATCATCACTTGGTGGGCACTTAATATTTATTTCTCTGGCTGAGGCAGTTATTGAATTATCAATGATGTCTGAAATCGCAGAGTTTAGGTCATATCCGATTTTGGTAAGTGTTTTTATATGGGATTTGGGTTGAGGCATCCCATCAACAATCTCAGGCATCTTTAAAGTAATCCTCAGGAGTTTTTCCAGCCAGCCTTATTAGCTTGATAAGAGCAATATTTTCTCGAGCTTCAAGACCATCGCTTGCGGCAGAATCATGGCATATGTTTATTATCTGTTCCAAGTTCTCATCTGCTTGCAATGCTTCGAAATAAGTTTCAAGAGATTTATCTTCTTGAAAAAAATTATCTATCATTGAGTCAAACTTATCTTTTCCAATTTTTGAAAAATTTTTAGAAACTAATTCTCTGATCGTTTTTAATTCAGTTTCCGAGACAATTCCGTCCTGAGCACAAACGCAGGTTGCTAGTGAAACTATATTTGATATCTGTGTCATAAAAACTCCTATTAATTAGTATACTTCGTGATGTCTATTTGTTTAAGTAACGCAATAAGTACATCAACAACAATACTGTTGCCAGCTTGTCTATAGGCTTGTGTATCACTCACTGCAATTTTAAATGAATCTCTAAAACCCATTAATCTTAAACACTCACGCGGTGTTAATCTTCGCAGTCTACCTTTATGAGTCACATAATTATCGACCCCTGAGCGATGCATTTTATGCATTGATTGCAACAGTGCTCTTGCTATTTTAGGATCAACTCCTGGAGCAGCCTTATAGCCTTTAGTTCCTGAGGAAAGAACATATTTTCTTACAGTTTCCGAAAGGTAATATTTATCATCAACTCTCTTAACATCGAAAATAAATTCATCGTATTTGAGGTTTTTTTCAGCCTCTTCAAATACAAAATCTCCATGCCAATTGGTTTGCTGATTGGCTTTTTGGCACAAAGCTATGTCCCCGTTTATTTGCGTATAGTGTTTTTGCTGATTTGATATTTTGGTAACAAACTTTACCCCTTTTTCGCTCATGTAATATGAAGAGTCTGTATAGTCTTCAAGAAAATCTTGCATTGTTTTATTCAATTCGATTGCTTTTGGAAAATAAAACTCTTCTTCAGGATCTCTAAAACCTACAACAAAAACCCTATTTCTTGATTGTGGTATCCCAAAATCAGTGCTGTTTAAAATCTTGTAAGAAAAATAGTATCCAATCTCATTAAAAACATTCCTCATTACCCTCCAAGTATTTCCATGATCATGATTGAGTACTCCTCGAACATTCTCAAAAATAAATACTTTAGGTTTGCATTCATTTACAACCCTAACAAAGTCATAAAACAAAGTACCTCTAGTATCCTCCAAGCCACCTCTTCTTCCTGCCATAGAAAAGGATTGGCATGGGCTTCCTCCTACCAATAAATCAACTTTGTTTTTATACTTTTTGGCATTGAATTTAGTGATGTCATCATGCCATCGCGAATCATCAATATTGTAGTTAGCATAATAAGCCTCTTTAACAAATGGATCGATATCACCAGCAAATACTATTTCAGTCTTTAATTTAAGTCTTTTCAGAGCATGCTCAACAGCACCAATTCCTGAAAATAGTGTTCCAAGCCTAACTGTAGCTTTGGGATTTTTCAGTTTCTTCTTTTGCCAATTACCTTGCTTATTAAAAGCAGCATCAAGTAAATCAGGTTGGCTCATATATAAATAAATTTTTTAATCCAAAGGTTCAAAATCAAATTTGCTTACGCCGCATTCGGGGCAAACCCAATCATCTGGAATATCTTCCCATTTAGTACCCGGTGGTAGTCCATCCTCCGGATCG
>MDTE01113507.1_pt1 | contig 10371 bp, 7 predicted proteins | sample 811231 | NCBI WGS metagenome assembly MDTE01 (sample SAMN05326651, study PRJNA326480) | marine metagenome | isolation source: seawater | place: Indian Ocean: Red Sea | collected 2010 | reverse complement strand
TATGACTCAATTGAAAACTTAGAAAATAATTCATTAGACTTTTATGCTTCAGTTAAAAGCCTGTATCTACAGGACCGACAACAAAAAATTCTTAACTCAAGAAAAATAATTAATACCCAGGATGATAGCGACTGGGAAGAGATTAACCAATAAAATTATTAAATGTATTCTAGGAAGATACTTCCAATAGTTTTTTTTTATTTTTTAGTATTGGGTAATACCCATTCAATAGAACCAGATGTATTTGTTCAATCAACAGTAAATAGAGCTTCCAAAATACTTTCTGAAAATTTATCCAAAGAAGAAAAAATAAATCAACTTAAATTAATTGCTGAAGAAACTGTGGATATAAATGGAATAGGTTTCTATACACTTGGATCTATTAGAAAAAACCTCGATGACAATCAAAAAAAGAAGTATTCAGAATTATTTAGGGAATATTTTTTGAAAAGCTTCTCTAGTAGACTTTCTGAATACACTAACCCAGAAATTGATGTTTTATCTAAAGAAGTATTGAGTGAAAATTATACAATAGTGAATAGCCTTTTAAAGGGTACATCAGAAAGGCCAGAAGTAAAAATTGATTGGAGAGTTTATACAAAAAATCCAGAGAATCCTTTAATAAGAGATCTCATCATTGAAGGCTTAAGTTTAGCTAGAACCCAAAAAGAAGAGTTTACCTCTATTTTAAACTCTAATAACAATGACATTAATGCTTTGTTCAAAATATTGAGGGAATTTTCTAATAATTAATATTGAGAATGGTGGGCCCGCCAGGACTCGAACCTGGGACCAATACATTATGAGTGTACTGCTCTAACCAACTGAGCTACAGGCCCTTTAAATATAACTTTTATTATACTATTTAAATTAATCAAGATAGTTTAATTTTAAAGTGGTGGGCCGTGTTGGTTACGCTCCAACTACCCCTGCAATGTCAATGCAGTACTCTACTATTGAGCTAACGGCCCAATTAATTTTCTAAAAAGCTTTTCAGCTGTTTAGACCTACTAGGATGTTTTAGTTTTCTTAATGCTTTAGCCTCAATTTGCCGGATTCTTTCTCTAGTAACAGAAAACTGTAAACCAACCTCCTCTAACGTATGGTCGGTATTCATGCCAACACCAAATCTCATTCTTAATACTCTTTCTTCTCTAGGTGTTAGTGTAGATAAAATTTTTGTTGTTGCTTCGCTTAAGTTAGATTTTATAGCTTGTTCTAACGGAGCTAGAGCTTTGGTATCTTCTATAAAATCTCCTAAACTACTATCTTCCTCATCTCCAACTGGTTTCTCTAATGATACTGGCTCTTTAGAAATTTTTAAAACTTTTCTTACTTTTTCCAATGGCATTCTTAGTTTTTTTGCTAGTTCTTCTGGAGTTGCCTCTCTCCCAAACTCACTTAAAATTAATCTCTGTGTTCGTACTATTTTATTTATAGTTTCAATCATGTGTACCGGTATTCTTATTGTTCTTGCCTGATCTGCGATTGATCTTGTAATTGCCTGTCTAATCCACCAAGTAGCATAAGTTGAAAATTTATATCCTCTTCTATATTCAAATTTATCAACAGCTTTCATTAACCCAATATTTCCCTCTTGAATTAAATCTAAAAATTGTAAACCCCTATTAGTATATTTTTTGGCAATTGATATTACTAATCTTAAATTGGCTTCCACCATTTCTTTCTTTGCAATTCGGGACTCTTTTTCACCTTTCTGAACTCTGCTTACTAATTTTTTAAAATCTGTAACAGAAATTCCAATTCTATTACTAATTTCAATTAATCTTTCTCTTATATTTTTAAATTCCTCTTTATTTTTTTGAAAAAACTTCTTCCAACTTTCGTTGGTATCTAAAAAAGTTTTTAAATTTGGATTGATTTCGTTTCCTATATAAAATTTTATAAATTCTTCTCTAGATATTTTGTTATCAATTGCTAATCTAAGCAAGTTTCCTTCTAATGAAAGAATTTTTTTATTTTCTACATAATGTTTTTGAACCAATTCTTCCAAAACAGATGGTGATAATTGAAGCGACTTTATATTTTCAAGAATATTATCTACGATTTTTTTATAATTTTTTTCCTTTGATGATGAAAAAATTTGAGAATTTAAAATACACTCTAGCTTCTCTTTTTGGTATTTTGTTAACTTATTATATTCTTTGGTTAGATTGTGGATTGTTAATAATACTTTGGGTTTAATTTCATTCTCCATAGCTGCCAAAGTTGGATTAAACTCATCATCACTTGTGTCTGAATTTTCGTTATCTTTTCCATCTTCATTAGAATTATCCTGAGAATCTGATTTTTTTTTATTTGACTGCCCACTATCATCATCTTCCATATAATTAGTGTCAATATCAATTATTTCTCTTACTAAAATTTCGTCTCGTTGTAATTTTTCATTCCATTCAGTAAATTGACTAGCTGTTATTGGACTTTGAGATAAAGCATTTAACATTACATCTTTACCAGCCTCAATTCTTTTAGCTATGGCTATTTCACCTTCTCTTGATAGTAGTTCTACACCACCCATTTCTCTTAAATACATTCTTATTGGATCATCGCTTTTCTCTACAGTTTTTCCCTCATCTTTAGATGAACCGTCTTTTTTTCTTAGAACTTTGTAATCAGATTTTTTCTCTACGAGAGTTACATGATTATCTAATATGTGAATAAAAGCCTGACAAAGGTTTTCTTGAGATAAATTTCTTTTGCCGAGAGATTTATTAAGCTCTTCATAGGTAATAAAACCCCTGTGGGTTCCTCGACCCATTAATCTAGCAAATGATTTAGTAATTATTCTTTCCACATCAAAATAGTTTGGAAGATCTATATAATCTTTAAATTGAAAAAATCTATTTAAAATTTTGTCTAATTAATTGATTTTTTGCAACTTTTTGAGCTCTTTTAGTTCATTAAAGGTATTTTCACTAAAATCTTGAGAGAATTTCGATTCAAGTTCCTCAATTCTGGCCTCAAGTTCAAAATTTTTTAGATCTCTTAATATCTCATTGAATATTTCTAATATATTCTCCTTAGTCAAATTCTTTTTATCTAAAATATATTTGATCGAGGAAAAATTTAAAATTTTTTCTAATATTTCTCTATCGATTGATAGATCCTCGATATTAACATTTTTTTTTACATTAATTTCGGATTTTAATTTTTCAAAAATAATTATATTTTCTTTTGTAAACAACTTTATTTCATTTAGAAGCTCTGTGTGTAAACAAAAAAATTTTAGATTTTTTAGTATAAGACATAAAATTGAATATTCTTTTACTTCAATTGCAGATAAAGATTTCGTTTTTTCAAATTGTTTTTGAGTTACGTTTAAAGATTTTGAAAAATTAAGAGATTTTTTGTTTTTTTTTAAGGTTGTGTTAGGTATAAATTCTTCTAATTGTCCAAGAAAATACTCTAAAGTATATTTCTTTACAAATTCATCTTTTATGGAATACGAAATTTTGCGTAATTTTTTTTCTAAAGTTGCTAAAGAAGATGGAGAGCTATCAATGTTTTTTTTATAACTTTCATAAATATATTCGTATATAGATAGTAAGTTTTCTTTAGAATATTTTTGAAAAAAATTTTTTTTATTTTTACGGATAAAGGTATCTGGGTCATCTCCATCAGGTAGAAATAAAAAGGAAATTTTTTTTTCTGGAGTGAGACTAACTATTGAATTTTCAGCAGCTCTAAGAGCAGCATCTTGACCACTTTTGTCGCCATCGAAACAAATTATAATATGATTAAAAAATTGATTCAAGATTAATATCTGTTTATCTGTTAAAGCTGTTCCCAAATTTGCCACGACATTATCTATACCTTCCTTATACATGCCGATTACATCCATATAACCTTCAACTACATAAACATCTTCGACTTTGTTAGATAATTTTCTCACATTATTTAAATTATAAAGATTTGACCCTTTTTTAAAAAAAGGGGTCTCTGGTGAATTAATATATTTTGCTAAAAATTTTTTTTCCTCTATTATTCTTCCTCCAACTCCAATTGGGCTATTATTTATATTAAAAATTGGGAAAATTAATCTATTTCTAAATTTTTCAATAAATTTTCTATTTTTTTCATCAAAGTAGAATAAGCCAGTTTCACTTAATATTTCTTCGCTATGATTTATTTTTAACTTATCATAGATATCTTTATTATCGTTATTAAATCCTAATCTAAAATTTTTTATTATTTCTGAAGATAAGTCTCTTTTTTTTAAGTAATTTTGAATAATAAAATTTCGATTGTTTGTTATATTATTTTGACAAATATTTATGTATTCATTGAATACAGATATATATTCTTTAAATTTTTTTTCTCTTTCCTCGTCTTCTCTTGAAAAAGTATAAGGTCTCATGCCAGCAAGGTTTGCGAGTGTCCTAACAGTCTCTCCAAATTTTAAATTTTGAGTCTTCATAATGAAATCAAAAATGTTTCCGTGCTCTCCAGTACTAAAACAATGATAAAAACCCTTTTCATCATTTACAGTAAATGATGGTGTTTTTTCATTTTTAAAGGGTGACAAACCGACAAACTCTTTACCTCTTTTTTTTAAATTTACAGTTTTTGAAATAACAGTAGAAACCTTAAGTCGAGTTTTAATTTCGTCAATATATTCTTTTGGATACTTCATTATTAATTTAAAAGCTCTTTCAATATTTTTCCTGCAAGCGAAAAATCTAATATGTCAGAATATTTTTTTTTAAGTTCTCCCATTATTCTTCCCATATCCTTAATACTATTCGCTTCTAATTTATTAATTAATTCCTGGCATAGTTTTTTTGTTTCTTCCTCAGAAAGTTGTTTTGGCAAATACTCTGAAAGAACTTGAACTTCTTCCTGCTCTATTTTCAACAAGTCATCGCGATTATTCTTTTTGTAAACTTCGATTGATTCGGATCTTTGCTTAATCATTTTTTTTAAAAGTTTTGTTATATCAGAATCGTCAGTATCTTTTTTATTCTGGCCAGATCTATTAGATATATCCAGATCTTTAATGCCAGATAAAATTAACCTGTAAGTTGATATTTTAGGTTTATCCTTTGATTTAAGTGCACTTTTGTATTCTGTTTCTATTTTTTCTCTAAGAGACATAATCTTATCTAATTTATTCCAAAGAAAAATTTGTTCAAAAGAAAAATTATTTTTTTTTAATTTTATTATACTTATCTTGCGAAATTTTTGGTTTTATTGTAATAACCTTTAACTCATGAGTTGTAATTGAACAAAAAACAAAAAGATTCCTCCAAAATTAATTCTAGATTTCACAAAGGTATTTTAGTTCTTGATAACAAAACCTTTTTTAAAGGTATAGGCCTTGGTTATAATGGTACTACTACTGGTGAAGTATGTTTCAACACCTCATTAACAGGATATCAAGAAATCATTTCTGATCCTTCTTACGCAGGTCAAATAATAAACTTTACTTTCCCACACATAGGTAATGTAGGAACAAACATTGAGGACATAGAGTCAGATAAAGTATGGACTAGAGGAGTAATATTTAATTCAGAGATAACAAGCCCCTCTAATTACAGATCTCTTTATCATTTAGATGAATGGCTAAAAAAAAACAAGGTAGTAGGATTGACAGGTATTGACACTAGAAGTTTAACAAATTTTATTAGAGATAATGGAGCTCCAAAAGGTACTATTTCTATAAATAAAAATGGAAAATTTAATATTAAAAAGTTGATAAATACATCAATTAAATGGCCGGGTTTGAATGGTCTAGATCTTGCAAAAGATGTTTCGACAAAAAAAACTTATAAATGGAGTGGCTTAAGAACATGGAAAAAAGGATTAGGTTTTAAAAGATCAATAAGAAATAAATTAAATATTGTAGCTATAGATTATGGAATTAAGAAAAATATTTTAAGGTATTTTTCAGATTACAGTTGTGATGTAAAAGTTGTTTCATGCAATTTATCAGCAAAAGATATTTTAAATTATAAACCGCAAGGAATATTTCTTTCTAATGGGCCTGGTGATCCTGCGGCAACCGGTAAGTATGCAATTCCTGTAATAAGAGATTTAATTAAGAAAAATATTCCAATTTTTGGTATTTGCCTTGGACATCAATTGCTAGGGCTGGCTTTAAAAGCTCGGACAAAAAAAATGAAATTAGGGCACAGAGGTGCAAACCACCCAGTAAAAAATTTATTAACTGGAAAGGTCGAGATAACAAGTCAAAACCATGGATTTGAAGTTGCAAAAAACAGCATACCAAGAAATGTTAGAGTAACTCATAAATCATTATTTGATGACTCAATCGAAGGTTTGAGATTGATTAATAAACCTGTTTTTTCGGTCCAATATCATCCTGAGGCAAATCCAGGTCCTCAGGATAGTAAATATTTATTCGATGATTTTATAAGAGAAGTTAAAAAGTATGCCAAAAAGAAAAGACATTAAAAAGATTTTAGTAATAGGAGCAGGACCAATAATAATAGGTCAAGCTTGTGAATTTGATTACTCAGGTACTCAGGCATGTAAAGCATTAAAAGACGAAGGTTTCAAAGTAATACTTATTAACTCAAATCCTGCAACCATAATGACTGACCCAGGTGTAGCTGATAAAACATATATTGAACCAATTACAATTGATATTCTTGATGAGATATTAAAAAAAGAAAGGCCCGATGCAATATTACCAACAATGGGAGGGCAAACAGCTCTTAATTTAGCAATTAAAGCTGAGAGTAGTGGACTGCTTAAAAAATATAAAATTGAATTAATTGGAGCTAAATCTTCTGCAATCGCTAATGCAGAAGATAGAAAAAAGTTTCGCAAAAATATGTCAGATATTGGTATCGATTTACCGAAATCGGAAATAATTAATAAGTATTCTGACGCAAAAAGATGTTTAAAAAAAATTGGGCTTCCAGCAATTATTAGACCTTCGTTTACTTTAGGTGGTCTTGGAGGTGGAATAGCGAAGTCAAAAAAAGAATTTTATAAAATAGTCAAGGAAGGTTTGCACGAGTCTCCTCAAAATCAAGTTTTAATTGAAGAGTGTTTAGAGGGATGGAAAGAGTATGAAATGGAAGTTGTTAGAGACAAAAAAGATAACTGTATAATAATATGTTCGATTGAAAATATAGATCCTATGGGTATTCATACTGGTGACTCTGTAACTATTGCGCCTGCTCTAACACTAACAGATAAAGAATATCAAGTTATGAGAAATGCTTCAATTGCATGCTTAAGAAAGATCGGAGTTGAGACTGGTGGATCAAATGTTCAATTTGCCATTAATCCAAAGAATGGAAGAATGGTCATAATCGAAATGAATCCAAGAGTTTCCAGATCATCTGCGTTAGCATCTAAGGCAACTGGTTTCCCCATAGCTAAAGTGGCCGCAAAATTAGCTGTAGGGTATACTTTGGATGAATTAACCAATGAAATTACTAAAGTAACTCCGGCATCTTTTGAGCCAACTATTGATTATGTTGTTACAAAAATTCCAAGATTTACTTTTGAAAAATTTAGTGAAACTAAAGCAATTTTAGGAACTTCAATGAGATCTGTAGGCGAGGCAATGGCAATAGGAAGAAATTTTAAAGAGTCACTTCAAAAAGCATTGATCTCACTTGAAACAGGTTTGTCAGGTCTTGATAATATCTTTAATATAAAAAAAAAAGTTATTTTAATTGAGTTAAAAAAAAATATTCCAAATAAGTTAATATTAGTTGCTGAGGCATTTAGAAAGGGTATTTCTCTAAATATAGTACAGAAGTTATCTAAAATTGACCCCTGGTTTTTAAATCAAATAAAGGATTTAGTAAAAGAGGAAAAATTAATTGAAAAAAAAGGTTTGCCAAAAACATTTGAAGAATTTAATAGGATCAAATCTTTAGGATTTTCTGACAAAAGACTATCCAAATTAGTAGGAATTAATGAAAAATTGGTAAAAACAAAAAGGTTAGCACTGAATGTCAAACCTGTTTATAAAAAAGTCGATACCTGTGCAGCAGAATTTAAATCCTTTACACCTTATATGTATTCAACATATCAAAGAAATTTTTCATTTAAAACCGAATGCGAGTCCAGTCCATCAAACAAAAAAAAAGTAATTATTATTGGTGGCGGTCCAAACAGGATTGGACAAGGTATCGAATTTGATTATTGCTGTTGTCAAGCAAGCTATTCTCTAAAAGAAAAAGGATATGAAACAATAATGATAAATTGCAATCCAGAAACAGTTTCAACTGACTATGATACCAGTGATAGATTATACTTTGAGCCATTAATTGAGGAATATGTTGAAAATATTATTTTAAAAGAAAAATCGAAAGGAAATCTTATAGGTATAATTGCACAGTTTGGAGGTCAAACTCCAATCAAACTTGCAAAATTTTTGGACGAAAATTCACTACCAATATTAGGAACACAATATAAATCTATAGATTTAGCAGAGGATAGGGATAGTTTCAGAGATCTGTTAATTAAATTAAAACTTAAACAAGCTGAAAGTGGTATTGCAAATAATTATACTGAGGCTTTAAAAATCGCTGATAAAATAGGTCTGCCTTTAATGGTTAGACCATCTTATGTATTGGGAGGTAGAGCAATGGAAATTGTTTATGAGGAGAAACAATTAGACAATTTTATAAAAGAGGCTTTTAAAGCGTCTGAGGAAAATCCAATATTAATAGATAAATTCATAGATCATGCAATGGAGGTAGACGTTGATGCTATTTCGGATGGCAAAGATGTTTATGTAGCAGGTATTATGCAACATATTGAAGAAGCTGGTATTCATTCTGGTGACTCTGCTTGTTGTTTGCCTCCTATTTCCATAAAAGAAAATTTAATAAAAGAATTAAAAATTCAGACTAAAAAACTTGCTCTATCTTTAAAAGTAATAGGTTTTTTAAACATTCAATTTGCAATTAAAAACGATGAAATTTACGTTATAGAGGTTAATCCAAGGGCTAGTCGAACAGTGCCTTTTGTATCAAAGGCAAATGGACAACCATTGGCAAAGATTGCCTCAAGAATAATGACGGGAGAAAAACTTTCTAAGTTTAAATTGAAATATAAAACAAACAAAATGTTTGCCGTCAAGGAGGCTGTCTTTCCATTTAATAAATTTCCAGATAGCGATGTTTTGCTAGGACCAGAAATGAAATCTACTGGAGAAGTAATGGGATTTGATAAAGACTTTGGTATGGCGTTTGCCAAAAGTCAAATTGCTTCATCGAATCTATTACCAACGAAGGGAATGGCATTTATATCTGTTAAAAATTCACATAAAGAAGAAGTAATTGATTTAGCAAGAAAATTAAAAAAAATTGGTTTTTTACTTTCTGGAACAAAAGGAACTGCAGAAGCCTTAAGAAAAAATGGTATAAATTGTAGAACAATTAATAAAGTAAGTAGTGGCAAGCCACATATAGTGGATGTATTAAATGCAAAAAAAATTGCCTTGGTTATTAATACAGGTGGTGGAAATACTGAAACAAGAATTGATGATGCTAAAGCTTTGAGGAGAGCAACGCTAATTAATAAAGTCCCTTACTGCACAAATATGTCTACAGCATATGCATGTATTAAAGGAATTGAGGCATTGAAAGTAAAAAAGATGAGTGTAACCTCTTTACAAGAAAACTAAAAAACTTTCCAATCAGTTGGAAAAGTAACATAATTAACTTGAAGACATCTTCTTTCTTTTACGATTTCTTTTTTTTCCATACCATGCCAAGTATTTGGCCCACTAGAAAAAAAATAGCCATAGTTATGTTTATATGGAACAGTTTTAACTTTATTTAAATTTTCATCATAAAAATCTGTACCTAAAGTCTCGCTTTCATTTTCATTGTTAACAAATAATAAACACGAAAGTAATTTTTCCTTAATGTCACAATGAGGTTTCAGCCAAAAGCCTTTTCTGTCACATATAACTTCGACTCTAACATATGAGTTAGATAAATCTTTATTAATTAATTCTGATATTTTTGAGTGTGTTTCTTTTTGTTGTAATTCGTTAATAAAATTTGAAAGTCCTGGGAAATCTTTTGAATTTTCTTTAGTAACAAAACATCTAAACTTTAAGGCTTTACCACCTGAACTTATTCCCTCTCTAAATTTACCTTCTCCACCATCAATTGCTCTTGTCCCGTCATATTCTAATTTGTGTTCATTTGGGTTTGCAATATCTGCTTTAATAATCTCATTAATCGCATCCTCTGATAATGGATTATTTAATTCCCAATGAGGAAATGGTTTATCAAATTTATTTGAATTACTTGTTAATGAATTTAAAAAAGACATTTATTTTAATTTAATTAATTTTGATACTCTATTTGCTTCATCTAGCTTTTCATAGCTCCAAGTTTCTAATTTGTC
>MDTE01066147.1_pt1 | contig 10371 bp, 10 predicted proteins | sample 811231 | NCBI WGS metagenome assembly MDTE01 (sample SAMN05326651, study PRJNA326480) | marine metagenome | isolation source: seawater | place: Indian Ocean: Red Sea | collected 2010 | reverse complement strand
TCGCCCGTATCCTCTTCCTCAGCCTCTGCGTCCAAAAGCGCATCTAAATCATCTTCCGCCTCGCCCGTATCCTCTTCCTCAGCCTCTGCGTCCAAAAGCGCGTCTAAATCATCTTCCGCCTCGCCAATCTCCTCTTCCTCCTCCTCCTCTTCACCCTCATTTGGATCTTCGTCCCAAAGAGCGCTTAAATCTTCTTCTTTACTTTCCTCTGGGCTCAAAAGAGAATCCACATTGTCTTCAGCTAAATCTGCCCCCACCCTAGAATGCTTATTCAATAACCCCTCGAGGTCCTCACCACTAGCCAAATCCTCGCCAGGGCCGGAATCCTGGTTGTCAAAAAGAGATTCGATTGACTCCTGTCCCTCGAATTCGCCTGGGGATTCCTCTTTATCCACGCTATTGCCAATAATATCTACATCCCGATTCAACAGCTTTCGACTCAAGTTTTCGAACTCTTTTTGAAGCTCTTCCAAATGCCCTGAAGACAACAATTCGCTGCTTCGCCGGACGTATTCAACAACGTGATTCATCGCTGGAAAAGCATCTTCAAAAACCAGCAAATAGGCCTTTACTTTTTCGTCCACAACTTCTTTTTTTATTTGGCTAAACCATAAATTATTAAAAAGTTTAGCTAGAGAATCCAGCGCTTCTAAATGGCTAGAAATTTCCCGTAAATCTTCCTTATTCATAACAACCGCCTCTGAGTATTTGATCGATCTGGATAAACAGGATCATAGACGACAAACCTCTCCGATCTAACTTAGAGCAATAAGCGTGCCTTAAGATTTGCGCCCAGTTGAAAAGCGGCCCCGGCATTCCACCCACTTCATCCTGGATAAATCCCGGTCAATAGACCTATATATTGCGGTGGTAGTATTAGTTCCCTATAAATATCCTTCTTGGACTTTTTTCCCCAACTGGGCTATTTATTCCCAATGAAATCATAAAAAAAGCCGCCAATTCCAAATTTGTAATTATGAATTGCCCCGTTCCATTGTCCGAGATAATAATGACCGGGAAAGCAGGAATTGCAAGAAAAGGATTGTAATTATGGTCTCGGGAACCATATAGCTAGCATTATAAATAAGGGAATAAAGCCAAACGGGTTGCCCCGGGGGAGCATTTTGACCCCAGAAAATAACTCCCGAGGAAAAATGGGCCAGGAAACGAAGACCGTTTCCAACCATAACACCCGCAACCAAGCGTATTCGGGCACTTAAAACTGCCCCCCTTCCTTCCGCCCCCATTTTTAGGGGCCCCCAACCTGCAAAACCAACCAACCCAAAAGCTATTGGGTAGTCTAGGGGAACCTGGATAGGGTGGATAATATGGGGTGCCATCATGAAATTTACTACCCCGTACATCACGCCTGCCAAACACCCCCCTTTCCAACCGTGCCTCAAGGCGACGATAAAAATTGGCAGCATATGCAGACTTATGGATCCTCCATGAAGCATGCGGGGAATTGGTAGAGTTTTGGATATTATATCGAGAACAATGGCAAGTGCAACGGCCATTGCCAGTTCCGTATAGAGGCGCACTTTCATAGAAAAAAATTATAAATAGGCATTTTATGTTTGCCGAAACCTATGTGCAAAGAAAGATTTGGGGATTTTGCAAAAAATATGCGACTTTTTTATCCGCCCATGGAAACAAAGAATTATCTGGAGCGTTTAATTCAATACGAGCCAGTTCGGTCCTGGCTCGTTTCCCTCCCTTGCGGCCAGAGGCCTAACGCGCTTCTGGCCGTTTTTTAATTCAACCGCTGGATAATCATCACGCCCATGGGTACTTCTAGAGGCCCCCTCAGCTCACCCACCTTCAATTGAAGAACTGCTTTCTCAAATACATCTAAAAGTTCACCCGGACCAAAAAAACCGAGATCTCCGCCATCCGCGGCATTCGGAGCCAATGAGAAATTCTTAGCAATTTCCCCAAAGTCTTCCCCCTGCTCAATCCTGCCGAGAAGATCTCTTGCTTCGCGCAGCGTTTTTACGAGGACGAAACGGGCTCTCATCTTGCCGTCCACAATCGCCCGAATCGCATCCGTTCTCAGATTGATCGCGTGGTTCAATTGCGGATCTCTCGAGAGTATTTTTGTGCGCTCATAGAAATCCAATGACTCAGCATATTTTGCCTGTAAAGCATATAGAAAAGCTATATTATTGTGTGCCTCAATATCATCGGGCAGGACATTTATCACCTCGTAATACTGCTCGATAGCCCGATCTAGAGAATCCATCCTGGTGAAATAAAATCCCAGAAATCGATGGGCTTCTGGATTGCGGGGGTCCAGGACAAGGGCCGTATCCAGATATGCCCGCGCCCGCTGGTGAAACCCAGCCTGAAGATAAAAAATTCCAAGTTGGGCAATTACACTGGAAGATCCGGGGGCAAGCTTCCTGGCTTGCTCGGCATAGTAGATGGCTGAATCCGCCTTGCCGCTGACGAGGAAAACCTCCCCGATTTGCGTATATACGGCGATTTGCCCTGGTTTCTCTCGCAGTGATCGCTGCAGTACATCCAGTGCCTTTCCAAACTCCTCCCTCTTGAAATACAAGCCGCCTAATCTATTTAAAAAAATAGCACTTCCGGCACCAGCAGCCATAGCTTTTTCATACTCTTCAATGGCTAAATCCAGGCGCCCTTTTGCAGCGAAGGCATCCCCCCGCTGTACATACCTGACCGTAGCCGGCTCTTCTTGGCTGGAAGCACCCTCAAACCAGAGCCCGAGTCCCCCCAGCAACAGGGCATAAAATATCCAAATTCGTCGCTCCAATCTCTAAAATCTACTCCTTCTGCCCGATTGTATTTAATACTTCCTGGACTATTTCCTCAATTAGCAATTCCTCAGCCGCATTTGGTCTATCCATTGGACCGGCATTTCCCACTTCCACTGCACAGGAAGGATGGTTTTTCAAACCGAAGCGCTGACGCAACTGATCCACTTGCCGCACATTGAGGGTATTAACTGAATTCAACTGATGGGCAACCAGAGCAATTTGGGCAAAGTGCTCTACTGTTTCCATCTTAAAATGGGCATCCAAAACATCCCTACCCAGCGTCACCGCCCCGTGGTTCGCCATTAAAACGGCATCGTGATCTTTTAGCAGAGGCTTCATTGGCTCAACGATAGCCGCTCCTCCTGGGGTGCCGTAGGGGGCCAAGGGAATTGCTCCGAGGTTTACTATCACTTCGGGTAAAACGCATTGAGTTAGTTCAATCCCCGCTACCGCAAAACCAGTCGCCGTTGGAGGATGGGCGTGAACGACTGCATTTATATCCGTACGCAATTGATAAATTTCCAGATGCATGCGTATTTCTGAAGAAATTTCCAATGGTCCGGATACCTGTTTGCCTGTCATATCGCAGACGGCCAGCATCTCTTCTGTTAAAAAACCTTTGCTGACCCCGGTTGGCGTACAGAGTATGCGATCGGCCCCAATCCGTGCACTAATATTGCCATCGTTGGCGGCCACGTAACCGCGCTGGTATATTCTGCGCCCAACTTCGCATATGTCGCGTCGATTTGGAAAACTTCCCACCCTCCCATTAGGCTCTTTCATTGCTGGCCCCTCTAAAAAGATTTGAGGCGTTATTTTTGCAGTTGAAAATTTTCCACTTTCCCCCCCGGTTCCAACTCCTTTGCAGCAGAACCATGCCTATTAAACCGGGAAGAAATACATTTATTGCAAAGAGCAATAACGCCGCATTAAATGCCGGCACCGGATCAATGCCAATACGGGAAAAAACTAAAACCGCTGCCCCCTCCCGGATTCCAAGATCGAGAAAACTCAAAGGCAACAAAGCCTTGAGGCCAAAAATCAAGGGGATGCCCCAGATGCCTTCAAGCGGCAAGACGGCCCTGTTGTTCAGCAGGAGGTAGAACTGCAAGAAAAAAATAAAATTGAAGAAGCTTGACCAGGTTAGGACTTTAAACCACGATCCTAGCGGAATATCCTGGAATACGCACCATATTCTACCTGTATAGGACCCTTTATGTAGCTGCCGGCGGAGGATCTTTTGGGTTAGATATAAAAAAACTGCAAAGAAAATTGCGGCGGCCAAAAGCCAGGGCCCTAAGCCGGGAAACAACATAATGAGCCCAAACCATCCGACCAACACCGTAACCACAACAGAACTGAAACGATCAGCTGCAGCCAGACCGACCAGAGTTACCCGATCCCCCCGCAAAAAAAAACCCCGCCCAAGTTCCCCCAGGCGTCCCGGCGAGATCAACCCAAAAACAAACCCGATCAACAAGGAGTTAAGACCTTCAATCCAGGAAATCTCCGGATAGTACAAGCGCAAGAAATGCTGCCATTTTACCCACTGAACCAAAACCCCAACGCCACCCAGCAAAAGCGCTATAAAAATTAACGGTGGCTCTATTTGAAGGAGGCTATGCCACAAATGCAGGGGGTCGAGTAAGGCCAAAAGGACCCCCATTAAAAGGGCGGCAATCAGGATCTTTAAACCCAAAAGCAAGCGGCCACGCACTAGAGGTCTCAAGTATTTTAAGGGGCGTTGGTATCCCGTTGCTACGAAGAGTAAAAGATCAATTTTGCCTGTTTATGGGAAGTACCGCTTCAAGACTGTCGTGGGGACGCGCGATAACGCGACTGGCAACCACCTCGCCAACTTCATCAGCGGCCGCAGTTCCGGCTTCGGTAGCAGCGTTGACTGCAGCCACATCACCGCGCACCAAAACCGTGACCAGTCCCCCACCAATTTGTTGCCAGCCAATTACTTCTACGTCAGCAGCCTTGGCCATGGCATCGGTGGCTTCTACCACAGCTACCAGACCGCGAGTCTCGATCATACCCAGGGCTTCACCCATTTAAAAAATTGCGCAGTGGCCGGAATACTTTGGGGCAACAGGAAAGCTTCCGCCCTTCCCACTGCTCTCCTTTCCCTTTGGATTAAGGCTACTTGCAAAGCCAGAAAATAGGGGGGGCACAACCCAAAGTCAAGAACTTATGTGCCTGGAAATGGGCTGTGCAAAGATCTCAAACTTGACATGCACCTCAGGGTATTAGTATTTTCCATTCCTTGATTTACCATTCTTTATTTCGCCACTTTAAGACTTTTTAGACACAGGGGCTACTATGGCAGCCAATCTGACTCGCACAACTTGCATTTTCCTACTTGCTTTTATTCTTTTGCTGCCCCCTGATATGCTTCTGGGCGAACCCTATATTGCCTTCCGCGAAGGTTATAAATGCAGTACCTGCCACGTAAACAAAACGGGCGGTGGCAAACGCAATGAATTTGGCGCTTTGTATACCCAGACCGACATTACCCCCCTGATGCAGGAAGCCTCCGATAGGGCTATGGATTTTTCACCCCAGATTGGACCCAGTATTTCCCTTGGAGCCGATCTCATGGCCGTTCACGAAGTTCACTTTGCCGTCGACAAAGAACTCGAGGGTAAGACCTACAAAAAGGACGGCCAAAATTCCTTTGATATCCACAGTGGCAACCTGTATTTGGAAGCCGACCTGATCCCGGAAGTGCTATCGCTTTATCTGGATGAAAACGTGACGCCTTCAGGAGCCAGCAGCCGCGAAGCTTTTTTGCTTTTGCAATCCCTGCCAAACCAGACTTATCTCAAAGCGGGCCGCATTTTACTGCCCTATGGTATTCGCGTTTGGGACGATGGCACCTTTATCCGTGAAGCAACAGGTTTTAACTTTGACAATCAGGATCTAGGGGTGGAAATAGGCATTGAACCAGGCAATATGGCCCTCAGTGTGGCCCTTAGTAATGGCACCCAGGGAAGCCGCGACCGGGATAGCAATAAACAGCTTTCCTCGGTGGGCACTATATACATTAAAAATCTGTTGGCAGGCGGGTCATTTTCACTGAATAATTCACAGGGTGTGAAACGTGTGGCCTGGGGGCCCTACGCGGGTTTGCGCCTCGGTCCCCTGACCCTTCTTAGCGAGGCTGACTGGGTGCGGGATTCGGGTCGTCTAGAGCAAAACCAGTTTATCTTTTTCACCAGTCTCAACTACTGGTACCAGCAGAGCGTGAACCTGCGCGTTGCTTTTGACTTCTTAAATCCGTACGACGATTTAGAAGAAGATGAAAGAAGCCGGGTCACCCTGGGTCTAAACGCATTTCTAACCCCTTATTTGGAAACATCTGCAACCTACAGGATGAGCGAAAGCATACCACAGGACATTCCCGGCAATGCCGACACTTTTACCCTGGCTTTGCACTCTTTCTTTTGAGCAGAATCTCCTAGACGCGAAACAGGAAGTGAACTAGGTCTCCATCTTGAATTTCATAGTCCCTACCCTCAGTTCGGACTTTGCCCTCATCTTTTAATGGCCCCATTCCGCCAGCCGCCATCAACTCCTCACAGCTAACGACCTCGGCCCGAATGAACCCCCGTTCCATATCGGAATGTATCTTCCCCGCTGCGACAGATGCGGGTGTGGACCTGGTTATTTGCCAGGCCTGTAATTTATCGTTGGCGATAGTGTAAAATGTGATCAGATTCAGCAATTCATAACCAGCCAGTACGAGTCTGTCGATACCAGTCTCAGTCAACCCCAGGTCGCTGAGGAATTCGGCTCTATCCCCCTGAGATAACTGGGATATTTCGGCCTCTATCTGCACCGATAAAGGCAGCACTGCACCGGCCATTTTGCGCCCCTCAATTTCCCTCATTCTATCACCGCCGTCCCGAGCTTCGGCCTCGGCGACATTGGCGAGGAAGAGCACCGGTTTTGCAGTCAGGAATTGGTAATTTAAAATGGCTTCGGACTCCTCAGCTTCGAGGGCTAGATCCCGTACTGCAATGCCCCGATGTAAACCAATTTCCGCCTTTTTTAGCGCTTCTAACTCAATCCGCCGGGAAGTATTGGGCTCTGTTTGGACAATTTTCTCCAGGCGAGGCAAAACCTTTTCCACAACTTCGAGATCGGCAAGGATCAATTCCAACTCAATGGTCTCCATATCCCTCAAGGGGTCCACTTGTCCATCTACATGTGCAACCTGCTGATCATTGAAGCACCTGAGAACGTGAACTAGGGCATCGGCCTCGCGCACTTGCCCCAAAAAGGTGTTGCCCAATCCTTCGCCCTGACTTGCCCCCCTTACAAGGCCCGCTATATCGACAAAGCGAATGCTGGTCGGTATACAATCATCTGGTTTGATTAATTCCCTCAAGACGGAGAGGCGCTTATCTGGAACCTCGACCATACCTATATTGGGCTCCACTGTAGAAAAGGGATAATTGGAAGCCTCGGCCCTTCCCTGAGTCAAAGCATTGAAAAGAGTTGATTTGCCTACGTTTGGCAAACCTATTATTGCGATAAATAAAGCCATATTAAATGTTATTTTACATAATATTTTTTATGCGCCATTATTCGGCGAGTCTTCTTCTGCTAGCAACGCCGGTTCTACGACGAGCGTTTTTTCACGCCGCATCAAGGCCTGTCCGGGTTGCCCCCCCCTGGGCTTGGATACGTATTTGACAAGTGTATATACGACCGGCACTTTTTTAGCCGTTTTACCCTTGCTCCAATAGGCGGCGATTGCCGCTGCCTCCGCTAAATTTTTTGCCCCCGGTTCCCGATCTCGATCTTCGCGGCGCAAAACCACGTGGGCGCCCGCATAACCGTGGGCGTGAAACCAGTAATCGTTCTGGGAGGCCAAGCGATGAGTGAGTTGGTCATTTTCCCTATTGTTGCGCCCCGCCCACACACTCCATCCCTGGGAGGTGCGATATCGCCGCGGATGAGCCCTTTCCACTCCCTTTTCTCGTGGTTTTTTCATCTTTGGGCCCCGATCACGTTCGGCAAGCCATTTTTCAATAGCGGCAAAACTGCTCTCCTCGCCTGCATTTAAATTGGCGATGAATTTTTCGACTTCGCCCAGTTGAAAAATTATTGCTTCAATGCGTCCAGGAATGACCTGCCTACGGCGCTGGTACTTTTTTGCCGTCTTCAAAAACCTCTTGGCATTCTCGACCGGGGAACGCCCTGGATCCATGTCAATTTTATGCAATGTCCTACCAGAAATATCGTATATATCCGGTAATTCCACCTGAGAACTGCCACGCTTAACACCCCCCAATTGGGCCAAGAGGTTGTTGCCCTTTCTAGCAAATTCTTCGGCCTCATCTGCCTCTTCGAGATCCCCGCGCAAATTCCGCAATTTGTGAGTGAGATTTTTCCTGATCCTTTTTAAACTTCGCTGCAGATCGCGACCGCTCTGTTTTTCCGTTTCTGGATCTGGATTCTGGTGAACTCTTTGAATGGCTTCACTTATCGAAGGCAAAACACTGTACAAACCCGTTCTCGAAACCGGTTCTAGGGCAGAAAAATCACCCCTCCCCTCACTTTCCCAGTAATAACCTTTTGCCTCAATTTCGCCCGCGTAAAGGCCCACGGCTTCAGACCATATTTTTTCAAGCCCATCTTGTCCGAGGTGGACAACACTCACCTCTTGGGACAAACCAATACGGTAGAGCAGATCGGCGGCCAGGTTTCTATCCATTGCCACCAAGGCCTGGCTTAGCAACTCTTGTACGGTTCCATCATGACTCATTGCCTTGGCTTTAAATTGCGCAAAATCATCCTGCCCCGGCAGTATCCTCTCCCAAGCGGGTGGCGGAGCGTAAATCCGCCCCACTGCAATGCGCGGGGATCTCTTCTTTCCCGTTGCTGCCCATTGCCCTAGAACTTCACTATTTTGTTCCCTTATCAGGCAAATTTGGCAGTGGGGGCGAATCAATTCGCAAATTAGCTGCCCGTAGGTCAGGACCGCCGATTTTCCCTTGCGGCTCAGTCTGAAATGAACTATCCGATCTCTTTTATTCCACCAAAGGTCTTCCACCCTTGCGCCCAGCACATAACGCTCTGGCCCGAGTGGTCCCGAGGCCAAGTCTGGAGGCCTCTCCGCCACCCAACAAAGAAACCCCCGAGGGCCAACTCGCGCGCGGACGAAACCTAATTTCCGACAAGAAAATGCCAGACCTTCACAGTCGCTTCGCACCCAGTTTACCTTTTCCCCAACAAGGTGCTCACGGAGCTCTGCCACGAGCGCATTGAGCGTAAAATAATCGAATGCCACGTCCTGCTTCAAACAAAAAAAGCGAGAAGAAATTCCCTCTCGCCCAATGAGAAAGACCCCATGATTTCACTCCCAGACAATAACCTCAATGCGGCGATTGAAAGTTTTGTTTATATCGGTATCATTGGGAAAAATCGGCCGCTCTTCCCCATAGCCAACGGCATCTATCATGGCCGGGGTAATAAAATCGTATTTTGTCTCGAGATATAATTTGACGTTTTTTGCCCGGTCTTCCGAAAGTTTCTGGTTGAAGTCGGTAGCGCCATCGGAATCGGTATGCCCTTCGATGACCAGCTTAGATGGCGAAAAATTATTGACGAAAAGAGCCACTTTCTCGAATTCGACTTCTGCCTCTTTCTTCAATTCGACACTACCTGGACCGAATAATACCTCGGAATCGATTATCAACCGCGGCACGACTATATCATTTTTTACTGGATTCTTGTAGCGGATCAGGGGTTGAGCTAGGGCCGCCTTGTTGGGTTTGAAATGGCCAAGGGCCGAACCAAGTTGAGCATCGGTTATTGTCATAGTTCCGATAAAAATACGCAAGGGCCGGGGAATTTCCGGGGCTAGCCTTTTCTCCCGGTAGACATTCAGCACCTCCCCTCTGTTGATATTTACCTCGACGCCTTTGTTGATATAGTAACTTCTCTTGTCCAGCAGGCTATCGGCCAGTTCTCCTGTATCATGGGTGTTGAGGATTTGAATAATCCGCGGGGGATCAAATTTGGCCTGAACCGGGGAGGGCAACAGGAAAAGTCCCCCTGCCAACAGCAAAATTTCAGAAAGGGGCGAAAGATTTTCAGAAATTTAGGTTGGGGCATCTTCATTTCTCCGGTCGATATAAACCCCTGCCAATCCAATAGACGACGGTTCAGGAACGCAAAAGTTCCAAACTGGCCTCAAGTTTAGCTAATCCGGCACGGTATTCATTCTGCCGTTCGCGCTCCCTTTCGATAACAGGTGCCGGGGCCTTGTTCAGAAAACCCTCATTTGCCAATTTGGCATCCAACCCTTTTAACAAGCCTTGGAACTTCCCGATTTCTTTTTGCAGGCGCTGCTCTTCGGCATTGAGATCAATGAGTCCTTCGAGCGGTACATATACTTCTGCAAAGGCCAGAACAGCGCTCCCCGATGCAGGAGGTTGGGGCAAATTCCGCCCCACCCTTACCGTTTCGGCCCGGGCCAGAAGTTCTATACTCGCCTGCTGCTGCTTAAACAAAGCCTCGACTTCAGCCCCACTACACGAAACGAGCACCTTGACCTTTTTTCCGGTCGGGA
>MDTE01135131.1_pt1 | contig 10372 bp, 1 predicted proteins | sample 811231 | NCBI WGS metagenome assembly MDTE01 (sample SAMN05326651, study PRJNA326480) | marine metagenome | isolation source: seawater | place: Indian Ocean: Red Sea | collected 2010 | reverse complement strand
CTTGGCCTGGATGTAGAAGTAGCCGTACTCGCCGGCCACCGCCTCCACCAGGTAATCCATTGCCTCAATAGAAGGCGATTCTACTTCGCTGTACATTGGCACCGTAGGTCCAGGCACGATAGTCAAGTCGAAGGGGGAGCACTTTTCAGCCTCGCCATTGCCGCAGTAAATGTGTAGACCGCTGTCAAAGTCTCCACCCATCTGGACGTTAACCTCGAACTTGCCAGTACGCAGAGGCGTATAGGTGGCCTTGAAGAGGCCATCACCCTCGTACTCTAGGTCAGCGTAGTAGATGCTGTTGAGGTTGTCCACCACACCCTTCACCGTTACTTTGAGCAAGTCTGATGGCGCCACGTCTTCGAAATCAGTCGTCTTGTTGTTACCTAGGCTGTCCTTTGTCTGAATGTAGAATACAGCTGGAGTACCACTGATAGCATCCGACAACCCTGCTCCGTAAGCGTCAGTGTAAGGATAGTCCGCTGCTCCAGGCACAATGGTGGTGGAGAAGGGGCTACCTACGATCTGGTTGCTGTAGAAGAAGTTGTCGCTAGGGATGATCTGCTTCTTCACGCTGGTAGATGAGTACATGAGCGAGATCTGAGCGGTGCCCGTCAGCTCAGTGTAGTCGATCTGAATGTCATAGTAGGTATCAGCCTCGAGATACACATGCGCTCGGTGCTCAATGCAACAAACATCGCTTGCATTAATGAGCACACTGTGGTTCAGCGTAAGTGTAGCACCGTCATCAGCCTTCAAGTACAGAGTGTAGTACTCTGCCTTGTCCACCTTGAACTTGCCCACCCAGTTGGCGCTCACATAGTCAGCACTGTCATCCGTCACGAGTCCCGTTGACCAATCGAAGTTGATCGTGGGGTCCACGCGCTCCATGGCAGGAGTGCCGTACTGGAACTGGTTGTCAAAGTACTGTGCCATGAGACCACCAGAACTGAGCTGACTCACCACAGTGAGGTAAGAGCCAGGGGTCTGAATCGTGTACTGACCCGTGTAATCAGGGTTGCCTGCCACCTTCTCAATGACAGAAAGTGACGGGTTGACATCTCCCAACAGTGTCGAGTCACTACCCTCGGTGATTTCTGTGTTGGCCACGGCAGCATCACTACCAAGCAAATATGCATTGTCCACATACACATTGCCGATGTTGCCAATGAGGCCACGATATGTCACAGACCACGTGAACTGCCCATTGGTTCCCGTGACACGACTAACCTCCACATCTCCTACCGAAGACATGGACTCAAGAGCCGTCTGGAATTCGGTGGACGAGGCATCGTAAGGCACCAGCACGGTATCGTCAGCATAGCTGATCTGGATCTCACCACTTAAAGGGGTAGGGGAGCCACCAGTGGTGGCGATCTCCTGGATCTCATATCTATAGGGAGACGCCTCCATCATACGCAAGTTGCCTACGTTCTGCACGAAGCTCACTGTCCACTTGAAGCCATTGTTGGTATCATCACGCAAAACACGAAGATTGCCGATAGTCGACAAGGCCTCTAGTGCCGACTTCATGTCCGCAGCACTTGCATCCATGGCGATGTCGTCAGTGTACTGACCCTCGAAGAAGACTGTGAACGATCCAGTGACGGGCGTTACACCCTTGACGCTCTCAACCACTTCCGTGCTTGCTGGAGTGGTCACAACTAGAGTTGGGATGTCGCCGACAGGATTGGTGAACACAATCTTGAAAGTAGTCTGGCCGGACGTGTCATCGATTGAAGTGACGGTCACTACGAGAGGAGATCCATTGTCAGCTGTCTCGAGCTCGAGAGCAGTCTGAATATCACTGGCAATGATGGCTGATCCTGTGTTAATAGTAATTGTCGAGGCAGAGGCACTGGAGCTGGCATACCATTCCATGACAAGGCTCGTGGTGGCAGTAGCAATTGTAAACTGCTGCTCCTCTCTAGTGAAATCAATATCAGCAGATACCGTGATAGTCTGTACCTCACAAACACCGTCAGTGACGGTAGCCACAACAATATCGCCATCATTGGAAGTCATGGCAGGCACCTCGCCCAGGTTGGATAAGAACGTCACCAAGAACTGATCGTTACCACTCGAGTCAGTGGTCTTCTCAACATCCACAGCATCGACATTGGTCAATGCCTCAATGGCAGTCTGGACAGTGGCAGCATTGTCTGTGGACGAGAAAGCTGTGGCACTGTACGTTGTGGTCGAGTCTGGAGTTAAATAGTCGGTTAGAGATAGAGTGACAGGGCCAGTGGCAGAGTTCTGGAAAGTGACACTCTGTACAGTGTACACGACACCGTTGTATGTCGAAACCCCCTGGTCAGCATACCAAGTGCCATTGCTGAAGTACGTCTCCGTCAGGAACACGTCAGCTCCAGTGAAGCCATCAGCAGTAGTGACATCACGCAGGACGTCACCAGAAGCCTTCTTGGGCTCAATGGTGAACTCATTCCTGTTGCCCTTGAGGAACTCCTCAATGCTGATGGTGCCTCCTGTACCTGTACAAGCACTGCTCACAGTGAGCATAGACACATCACCCATATCATGGAAAGTGACTCTCCAGATGTCGGTAGTCGTCTGTCCAGCCAAAAGCGTGTCGTTCACGTACTGCACGGTCACACTGCTGAAGCCTAACGTATCCACGAACAGAGTCTCGATCTCGGTAGGTGAGGTTTCGGCCGTGAACGTGATGGAGTCGCCATCCGAGTCGCTGACAGTGTGCACGTCGTCCACAGCGCAGTTCCCGGCAGTAATCACCTGCTCCTCGTCAACATTATACGTGATGCCAGTCACAAGGCTCGATCCTGAGGCCGTTGTGTAAGTGGCACTTGCACCAGATGACGTCACAACAGTCACTGAGGCTGCTGAGAGAACACCGTCGCCAATACTGTTAATGGGTGCCACCTTGAAGGCGTACGTCATGTCGCTAATCAGACCATTAATGGTCGCTGTCCTAACATCGCTGATTCCCGTACCATCGTACACGAGAACAGAATCCGATCCTGCCTTCTGCTGACTCACAGCAATTGCCACGTTTGAATCTAGAGGCGTAAGCCTTCCAGCAGTGGCATAAAGAAGGGGCAGATTACCAGCCGTGGCGTCAAAGGTGACAGTCCACGAATAGCCCCCACGCGCTCCGTTGGTAGCACGGGAGACGGACACTGTGCCTACTCCGGGCAGATCATCTAGTGCCGCCTTCATCTCCGTGGCAGACACATCGTAAGGCATGTCTACAGACATGGTGTCATTGAAGGAAAGCGTGAAGCTTCCTCCAATAACCTCCGTGCCAGTCGTCACCTTGGTCACCGTGGCAACAGCAGCAGTGGCAGCTGAAGCAGGCGAGACAACCATGTTGTCGAGGGTTCCATCGTACCCCGTGAAAGTCACCGCAAAAGTCATGCTGACATCACATCCTCCAGAGCACGAAGAGGTCACAGTGACATCATTCGTGGAGGTCCAGCCGGCTGTCAAGAGTAGGGCCTCAATGTACGCCTCGATACCGCTTAGGTTACTGTAGTCAAGAGTAGTGTAGTCGCCCTGCACTCCCTCGATGGAAATGGCAAAATTATTGGCCTGGCCAAGGTCCGTAATAGTAGCCTCCTGCACTTCCGGAGTCTGAGTATCCACGGAAGTGGTAACGACCTGCTCTTCGTTGTACACCGTGGTGGGGTTTGCCAAGGTGTTGAGACCCACACCTGGGTACATGTATACCTTGTAGCCAGTCGTGGGTGTGCCACCTGTGGCATCGGAAGCAGGCATGGCCCAGCTGAGCGTCAAGGCTGTCGAGTCGATGGCCTGGATGCTTGGAGCCACAGTCGAGTAAGAATTGCTGCGGTCATCCTCTACACCTGGCAGCATACCAGCAACCACAGAGAGGATGGGACTCGCAGCGGAGCGCCCCTGAGCATTCTCAGCAACGATGTACACGCGGTACACCTTGCCCTCGGTGATGGTCAGAGTGCTGCCATCCAAACTATACTCCATCAGTTGCACACCATTACCACTCACGAAGAGACTCGAGTCACCGAATGAAGTGGTAAGATCCACTTCCGTGAAGGTGTCACCAGGAGCGGCGTAATTGAGGTAGTAGTTGGTGATGGCAGATCCACCATTATCAATGGGTGCTTCCCAACGCACGGTGATGACGGCATCATCGGCAGTACCGTAAGTACCAATAGTCGACTTGGAGCTGCGATACGGCATAGGTGTAGCAAGGGGAGCACGAGGTGTGCGAACAGCAAACACCGAGGACTCAGAGAACTCACTGTAACACGCCTTGTTGGGGTCACTAGCCACGCAGTAATTGATAGCGCGCACCATGAAGCGATAGCTCTGGCCACTGGTCACTACTAGGGAAGAGCTCGTGCTCACCTCGAAGCTTGTGGTGTCAGGCATGTCCGTACCATCAAAGACAAGACGCGGGTTTCCACCAGCCCAGTCGTCCATCCACAACTCAAAGCCCTTCACCGTGGCACCACCGTTCTCACGAGGGTAGTCCCACTCAAGCGTGATAGAGCTAGAAGTCGATGACTGCAAGCGCACGCGAGGAGGTGCACCAGGAGGGTTGTAGGTGGGCGTCTCGTACTCGGGATTAGTGATGGAGGCATAGCCGTAACCCTGGGAGTTATGGGCCGCCACACGGACGTAGTAGTTGGTACCGGCATTCAAGCCAGTGATCAAATAGCTGTAAGGAGCGGCACCAGACAAATCCGTCACATAATCCTCACAGAGATTAGTGTCAGTTCCGGAGCAGGTACCAGGTCCACTTCCTTCATCGACAGTCGTGACAGTCACGTCATCAGAACTGGCGCAGCTATCCATATTTGTGTTGTCGGCGACCATGACAGCGACGTCTCCTTGCGTACATACATCCGCACCAGAGTCGATCTTGCACCCGTCGAAAGTAACCAGCCATGAGTAGCCATCAGCCTCATCAGTACGAATCACCGTCACGGTACCCACATTGCCCAGAGCATTGAGGGCCTCCTCCAGCTCACTCGCAGACGCATCGGCAGGAATGTTTGCTGTCGTGGTCGTTGTTGCGGTCGAAGTGGCAGGATCAGTCGTGGTTACAGCCAGGGTGTAGGTACCACCCAGAGGCGTGCTTCCTTCCTGAGTAGTAGAGATATCAACAAGGGTCGTCTGTCCAGTCAAGTCGGTGGTATCAGAGGTGAGCTCCAGCACATCTCCAGAGCCGTAAGGGTACAGTCCAGGCATGGAGTTGAAGGTCACGGTCCACACGTACTCTTTCCACACACTGGGGCCCGTCCTTACCACAGTCACAGTGCCAATATTGTCCAGAGCCTCGAGACGGGCCTTTACCACGGTATCAGCAGCGTTGAAGTCGATGGCCTCAGTGGTGTGCCCTCTATACGTGAGAGAGAAGGAGCCGCCGATCTCGTTACCCCGCTGAGACACGTACCCTTCTGAGAAAGCAATGTACGTGTCGCTGAAAGTGGTGGCCTCCGTGCCATCAGTGTACACGTAGATGGCCACATCCTTACCAGTAAGAAGATTGTAGGAGTCAACCACCTGGATCGCCTCTACGTCTCCTCCCAAGTCAGCATCCGTGAATGCGACCTTGTACAAGTAAGCGAAGTTGCTGTCAGCAGTAATGTCCAAGCTGGACACTGTTACTCCACCAGAGGTGATGGTAGACAGTTGCCCGAGAGCAGTGGAGATAGCGCTCGCGATAGAACCACTGGTGTGATCGGCGGAGATATCTTCTGTCACGGCTCCACGGAAGGAAAGACGAAAGGTACCTCCAATAGGAGCGTTGCCAGCCGTCGACTGTACGATGGAAATATAGCGAAGACCTTGCAAGCTGCTCGTAGTACCCGTCATCAGAGGCAAGTTGCCGTCGTAGTTGACGACACTGTCGAAGGTGATGGATACGTAGCCACCAGCATAGTTGGCCTGGGAAAAGCAAATCACTCCACTCGGGTCGCCACCGGTGATCGACACAGTCACCGTATTGACAATCTCCAAAGCTTCAAGTTTCGCCTTGAGGGTAGCAGCATCAGCGTTGTACGCGATCGAGTCCGTCTGGTAGCCAGCAATGGAGAGCTTGAAGGTGCCTCCAGTAGCATCGCAAGTGAGCGTCTGGATCTCGTCCGCCAGGTCACCAGCGTGGCTCGTGTACAGGTAGATGAGCTGTTCCTCAGCATAGGTAGTTGACTGAGCAGTGCTACTCGTCACCGTCTGCACTTCCTCTACGATGTCGCAAGCGGCCTTGACCTTTTGCACCTCTGGTTTGAAGGCGGCAGTGGCATATTCCACTCTATAGAAGGTCACATCCTCGCCACCGTCCAGCAGAGGGGGGTTGAAAGCGACCGTCATGGAGGTGCCATCCACCACTTCGAGGGTAGCAGAGGTAGGCTCACTAGGCCTCTGGTCCTGTGGGATGGCGTACGGCGTTGGGGCGAAGGCATAGTCCGACTGTCCAATAGAATTGACGGCAGCCACGCGAAAGTAGTAGCTGATGCCCTCATCAAGCTCAGCCACCGTAGCAGAAAGCGTCGTCAAGTCAGCAATCACCAATGACCCCAAAGGAAGTCCACTGTCCTGGTCGAGGCTGTTGAACTGCGGGGCCACGCCCACAGTGTTTTCCGTAACAGTGCCAGAAATGGCCGTGCCCGTCATCGAAGTCACGTCGAACAGCAGAGTGTCAACGTCGCCTAACTCAGTTGTGAAAGTCACCGACCAAGTGTAGCCATTATTCTCGTCCGCAGAACCCACAGACACTTCCACTGAGCCAATGGTATCCAGTGCCTCGAGGGTGTCTTTCATGGTGCTCGCATCCACGTTGTACGGCATGTAGTCAGTGCGGGAGCCACGGAACTCCAATGCAAAGTTGCCACCAATGGTAGAACTGGTGCTAGGTTGCACTTGGGAAATAGCGCCTGTGACGGAAGTGCCAAGATTATCCGAGATGGTGTCGCTGCTGCCGTAACCTCCGGATCCGGTGCTACCAGCAGTATCATCCAGCTGTACCTGCAGGGTGCTGGACATGCCAGTGCCGGCATTGGTGTCAAATGTGATTGTCCAGGTGCAAGCAGTGTTCACTGAAGTCCCAGAAGTAACCGTCACAGTACCAATGCCAGCCAGTTCCTCGAGAGCAGCCTTGATGGCATCGTCGCTTCCATCTGTATTGGTTGTCACAGTCACCGTGTCATCACTTGCCACAGAGGAGGAGCCAAAGGTTCCAGTAGACTTGGTCACATAGTTGTATGATTGCACCTCGAGCTGCTCTAGGTTGCCAATGCTGCTGACAAAGGTGACTTGCCACTCACATTCCTGGTAGTTACCAGAATTAGGCATTGTAGAGGCGACGGTCACCGTGTCAAACACGCTGAATGCCTCCAGCTGCGTGGTAATGGCCGTTGCTGCACTGTCGCAGTAGCCATCAACACCAGCATCAGGGTTGGCATTGATCCAGTCAGTCACCTCGGAGCCGTAACGCAGGCGGAACTGCAAGTACATGTCTACCTCGTAGTCACCACCAGCAGTGGTGGTGTCCGAAGTGGACGTGGTGATGTACTGTATCTCGTCCACTGAGGTATCACAGCTTTCCGCGGATCCACCAGGGTAGATGGAGAACGTAGAGGAAGTGTCTGTGTTGTATTTGAACGACGCCACAGTCGTAGCCGCCATGCCAGTAGTGGTGACAGTGAACGTAGCGATCTCCTTATCCGTTCCTTGGCGCAGTTCAGTGAAATCAACACTTGCACCCGTACCAGAGAGGCTATTAGTACCTACCGTCATCATGTTCAGATCTCCTTCATGAGTGCGATCGAAATCGCTCAGGAAGGTGACGGTCCAAGCATAACCAAGCTGACCATCGGGCCCAGTACGAGTGACGGCGATAGTACCGCTGGGAATGTTATAGATGGGAGTAACTCCCCCATCGTTCATTGCCTCCAGAGCACTCTTAAATTCGTTGGCCTCCGCATTATAAGCGATGGCAGCCGTCGTCTGACCATCGTATTCGAGAGTGAAGCTGCCACCCAGCTGGTTACCTGTCGTAGCCGTAGTCACGGCGATAGCAACAGTCGCAGCTGAGTTGGACACGTTCAAATTACTAAAATCAGCGACCAGGAGAGGTAGCTCTCCATTGTTCATGTCAGCAGTAAACTCGATCGTCCACTTGTAACACTTCTGGTCGTCAACTTCCGAACGCGAGACATCTACAGTACCAACAGTGCTCAGGGCCTCCAGAGCCTCGCGCACTTGACTCTCCGTAGCATCGGAGTTCAAGTCAACAGTACTCTCGTCCTGAAAACTTAGACGGTAGGTACCCGACACGACATTACCATCGACACACACACTGTTGCCGTCATCGCAGACCACAGCTGTGGCCGCACCATTCGTGCCAGTCAAGCCAGTCGTGTGGACAACCATCATACCGATGTTACCCATAGAAGCTGGGAAAGTCACCACAATCTCGAAATTATTCGAATCGATGACGTTTCGTGCCACACTAACAGTAGATCCAGAGGACGCCACATTAGGCATGTTCGAGATAATACTCTCTATGTCCTCGCCTGTGCCACTACCCGAGGCTACGTAGTCTACTCCAATATATCCAGAATATTGTAGACTACCACCATCAGCTGATGTATCCAATTCAACGAAGAACTCGCCGCCAGTCGCATAGCTCACTAAAATACGCTGTACCTCAGGAAACGAATCAGCCTGCATGTCGACTAATTGCACTGCGTTGACATCAGTTGCCGTGGTAGTGACGACCTGAATCTCGTTAGGACCAATATCTGTCGCAGTAGTGATGTATTGCACTTCCTGCGTTCCAGGGTCCGTATCCCAGTCCAATTTATAACTATGAATGGCCGCACCTCCATCCGAGAGGGGTGCAGAAAAATTTGCTTGAATAGAATCACCACTCAATACTGTCAGATCCAAAAACGGAGCTGACGGGGTTTCTAAATATACCATAGGTTTAGCAAATATGCAAAAGAATCGGAAAGAAAGAAAAAGATGTGATTAGAATTGCCGTGTCTGTTCGAAGCCATCACTGAAACCTTCTTAGAAGACCATCCACACCCTTCCTAGCACCACATGAAACCATGTACTCCACAAAAAGTCAACACACTACTTACCTAATGATAGAGCCCCGCCCCAATAGAGGGCCAAAAGCCCTGCTAAGAGGAATCTACGAGATGTTCGGCAGAAGGGAAGGTGAATAGAGATGGGGCAAATGTTAGTCTTTGACACCACACCAGGTTTATGCAATCACTTCATGAGCATTTATAAGTACCAACGCGTCCATACACTTACCTCATATAGTCCTTAGGCTATCCAGACCTACAGACAAAGAGTTGTTATTTGGGGAATTATGTTGGAGCCGGAAATCCAGGGCCTTTTCGAAAATTTCTCTCTCTAGTGCCAACTTGAGGTCGTGAGGTTGATAGTGGAGTGACAAAGTTACTTTAAGTGCCCTTCTCAGCACTTCATAGATGGCGCACTATGACTTGCACCTCAACGAAGTGCCTCTTGAGTTCTCGCTCGATATCAAGCTGCAGGCTTTGGCCACTAAGAGCGTGGACTTACACTCCTTTGAGGATGAGCTGACGCTTATTTCCAAATATGCGGATGAGTATGGACCTTCCCCACGTACATTGACCGAAAATGAGGTCAAAGCGGGCGGCGAAGGCGTCCTTGGAGAGGATAAAATGGGGGCCACAGATTTGGAGGTCGATCCTGGCGAAGGAATCATGCCAACTGTACAGAAAGAGGGTGATATGGTGCCCACAGTCGCCAATGGGAATGATATTAGACAAGGGGGACAAGGACAGGGAAATGAGGAGAGTACTTTGCCTCCAGACCAGCAGCAGGGGGGCCAGCCAAGGGATGAACCTCCAACTCCAAGTCAGAATGAAGCGAGAGAAGAAGTACCGACAATAGTAAACACGCAAGCGCATAATGAAACGGCATCTGGTGGTGAAGCAGGCGTGGCCCCACATGCCGTCCCCACAGTCGTTGGGAATGAGATTGCACCCGGTTCCGAAGTAGCAGCCATGGCGGAAGAGATCGAACCCGTGGAGGAGGGCATCTCTACGAGCATGAAAGAGGCCCTGGCAGCCGTGGAGAAAGCCGAAAAGGATGAGGACGTAGCACTGCTCCTGGAGCGCGACAGCCTCGTCTCACAACTGGCGAGTAGGTGCAATATCAGTCGGGAGGAGTGCGCCTTTTATCTCGAGTCCACTGACTGGAACCTCGAGGACGCCATCCGTATCTACAACAGCTTCACTGGGTGAGGCTGCTAGTAATTTCATGAGGTCTTTGCAAGTAGAGGTCATGAGGGTGGTGAGGAGAGCGTGTAAGAATATTGTGAACACTTCATAACACTGTACACAACTGTACT
>MDTE01134153.1_pt1 | contig 10372 bp, 12 predicted proteins | sample 811231 | NCBI WGS metagenome assembly MDTE01 (sample SAMN05326651, study PRJNA326480) | marine metagenome | isolation source: seawater | place: Indian Ocean: Red Sea | collected 2010 | reverse complement strand
TTTCCAGTTCCTTTAAATTCTTCAAAAATTACTTCATCCATTCTACTTCCAGTATCAATTAAAGCTGTTGATATAATAGTTAATGAACCACCTTCCTCTATATTTCTTGCTGCACCAAAAAAACGTTTCGGTCTTTGGAGTGCATTGGCATCAACACCTCCTGTTAAAACTTTACCAGAACTCGGGATTACAGCGTTGTATGCTCTACCCAGTCTTGTTATAGAATCTAGTAATATTACTACATCCTTTTTATGCTCAGTTAATCTTTTAGCTTTTTCTATCACCATTTCGGCAACAGCTACATGACGTTGAGCAGGTTCGTCAAATGTAGAACTTATAACTTCACCTTTTACAGTCCTTTGCATGTCAGTTACTTCCTCTGGACGCTCATCAATTAATAATACTATTAAATAACATTCTGGATAATTCTTTGCTATTGAGTTAGCAATACTTTGTAAAATCATTGTTTTACCTGCTTTTGGCGGTGAAATAATTATTGATCTTTGACCTTTTCCGATAGGACTAACTAAATCAATTAATCTTGGTGTTAAGTCCGGTTTTTTCTCAGTTTTAATCATCTCAACTTCCATCACCAGCTGCTTATCAGGATATAGAGGAGTTAAGTTATCAAATGCAATTTTGTGCCTAGATTTATCTGGTTCTTCAAAATTAATTTTACTTACTTGTAATAACGCAAAATATCTTTCGCCCTCTTTAGGCGCTCTAACTGGGCCTTCAACTGTGTCTCCTGTTCTTAGACCAAATTTCCTTATTTGGCTTGGACTAACATAAATATCATCTGGACCTGGAAGATAGTTAGATTCCATTGCTCTTAAAAAGCCAAAGCCATCTTGTAAAAGTTGTAGAACACCCGCACCTGTGATTTCCTCTTTTTCAGCAACTTTTTTGAGAATAGCAAAAAGAATTTCTTGTTTTCTTAATGTGCTAGCATTTTCGATCCCAAGTTCTTCAGCTTGGGTAATAAGTTGTTCAGATGATTTAAGTTTTAATTCTTGTATGTTCATGATTTTGAATTATTAAGGACTTAATAATGGATTTAATATATATACTATAAAATAAAATTCAACCTTAGATTGGCTTAAAAACTACTATAAAAACTATAAAAATTAACAATAAAGTGGGTATTTCATTAATATAACGATAAAATTTGGCTGTCTTAGTATTTTGATCTAATTTAAATTTATTGAGCATTGATCCGAGATAGAAGTGATAAATTGTTAATAGTGCAACCAAAATGAATTTTAACTGAAGCCACAAATTCGCTAATTGGTCAAAACCAATTTCGTGAACCAAAACTAGACCAAAAGCCCAACTTAGAATCATTGCTGGAGTCATAATGTAATAAAACAGCCTTTTTTCCATAGTCTTAAAAACATTTGATATTATCTCATTGTTGTTTTCGGAATGATAGACAAATATTCTTGGAAGATAAAGTAAACCAGCCATCCACGAAATAACAGCAATTAAATGAAGGGACTTAAATAGTAAATAGGTGTTCATAAATTAAATACTTCTTTCTATTAAAGATCTTAATAAAGAAATATGATCATCAGTGTCATTTAAACAAGGGATCATATCAAAATTATCCCCGCCAGATTTAATAAAGCTTTCTTTTCCCTGAATTAATATTTCTTCTAGGGTTTCAACACAATCTGAGGAAAAACCAGGGCATATAACCAGGATATTTTTTTTTCCTTCTTTAGGAAGAGCCTCAAGTGTTTTGTCTGTATAAGGTTGTAGCCATTCTTGTGGACCGAATCTTGATTGAAAAGTTGTTTTAATTTCTATAGATCTAAATTTTTCTGATATCAATCGTGAAGTTTTATGACAGTAACAATGATAAGGGTCTCCTTTATCAAAATATTTCTTTGGAATACCATGATAAGATGCAATAATTAAATCTGGTTTCCATTTTATTTCATTAATTTTTTTCTCAATTGAGCTAACAAGCGCATTTATATAAAGCGGTTCCGACTCATAATGAGGAATAATCTTTAAAGACGGTTGCCATCTCATTTTCATTAAAGTTCTATATACTTCGTCACAAACTGTTGCCGTGGTCGCTGCTGCGTATTGTGGATATAAGGGCAAAATAATTAAATTTTCACAGCCTTCAGATTGAAGTTTCTTGATTTTGCTTTTAATACTTGGATTACCATACCTCATAGCAAAATCTAAAATAACGTTATCATTTTTAATGTGTCTTGATAATTTAGACGCTTGTTTTTCAGTATAGTATAACAATGGAGACTTGTTTTCTTTCTTCATCCATATTTCTTTATAGGCCTTTGCTGTTTTAGATGGTCTTAAATTTAAAATAAAAACGTTTAAAATTATTTGCCAAATAAAAGGGTTAACTTCTATTACTCTTTTGTCAGATAAAAATTCTTTTAAGTATTTTCTTATATCTAACCAATTAGTAGAATCTGGAGTTCCTAGATTTATAATTAAGACTCCAGTTTTTCCAAACTTTATTGATGGGTGATTTATATTATCTTTCATTTAATAGTCTTTTACCATTTTTACTAAATAATCCATCATGTTAGGGTCTGTTTCTGGTAAAACTCCGTGTCCCAAATTAAAGACATATGGATGATCTCTGAATATGTCTAAATATTTTTTAGCCTGTTTTTTTAAGTTATCTTTGTCTGTTAATAAAATTTTTGGGTCCATTCCTCCTTGAATAGGAATTTTTATATCTCTAACAATTTCCTGAGGGTTAACATTATAGTCAATATTAAGAGCATCTGGTTTAACAATTTCGCAAAATTCTTTATAGTTTTTTATCTCTCTAGGAAAGCATATGACAGGTACTTTTAATGACTTAACATAATTAACGAGATTTAAAGTAGGAGTATAAATATAATTAGCTAAATCTTTTTTTTCCAATAAACCTGCCCAACTATCGAAAATTTGAATAATGTTTGCTCCATTGTCTATTTGATTTTTAATATGTATCTTTAAAAATTTTTCTAAAACTGATAAAATTTTATTCATTAAAGTACTGTCTTTAAAAAAGTTTTCTTTTAGCTTTTTCTTTGGTGATTGTTGATTAATCATATAAACCAACAATGTCCATGGTGCCCCTACAAATCCTATTGTACTTTTATCTTTTGTAACCTCATGACTACTTACTATACGAATTGCCTCATAGACTGGTAAAATTTTTTTCACAAATTCGGCTTCATTTACATTTGAAATCTCATTTAAGTCTAGTTCCCCTAATAAAGGACCAAAATTTTTTTTAAATTCAACTTTTTGGTTTAAACCATATGGCAACATTAAAATATCAGAAAAGATTATTGCGGCATCTAAATTGAATCTTTTAAGTGGTTGTAAAGTAATTTCTGCTGACAATTGTTTATTAAGACATAAATTTATAAAATTTGGATTTTTTTTTCTTATTTCTCTAAATTCAGGTAAATATCTACCAGCCTGTCTCATAATCCATATAGGATTCAAAGATGTATTTTTGTTAATTATTACTTTTTTAATATCTGACATATATATAATTAAATATAATAGGTAGTATATTTAGTATATCTTGTGAACAATGGTGATTAAATTTTGTGAACATTTTATAAACTTTTTATTAACATTTAGAGTTTTTATTAAATGAAATATATACACAAAATTGAAGCTTATTGCTTAATTGTAGAGAATAAGTGAATAAATTATACATTTTTAAATAATGTTAATAAAAACGTTATTTTACAATATAAATTTTAAAATGTTAAAAATATTGATTTTGATTAAAATAATACAAAATTGTTATCAATTTATACATGAGTAATACATATCAAATTTATTTAATATCCGACTCTACTGGTGAAACTCTAGATAGGATTTTTCTAGCAATAAAAGCTCAGTTTCAAAACATTAATTATGAAATAAACACACTTTCATTTACCAGAACAGAAAATCAAATCTTGAAAATTTTATCAAGTGCAGAAAAAAACAAAAATCCAATAATTTTATATTCAATTGTTGACAGCCAACTTGCAAAGTATCTTGCAAACGAAAGTAATAAAAAAAAAATTCCATGTTTTGGTGTTTTGGGTGATTTGATTTTAAGTTTTTCTAAATTATTAAATCAGAAAGCTTCACACCAACCAAGCGGCCAACATGTTTTAAATGAAGAATATTATAAAAGAATTGAAGCTATTCAATTTACCATGAACCACGATGATGGAAATTTAGTTAATGATATAGACAAATCTGACATCATTTTATTAGGTGTAAGCAGAACAAGCAAAACACCAACATCAATTTATCTAGCTAACAAAGGGTTTAAAACTTCCAACATTCCTTTGGTTAACGAAAATTCGATACCTAAAAAACTAATCAAAAATCCAAAGAATTATTGTGTTATTGGACTCAACACCGAACCAGAAAGGTTAGCAGATATTAGAAAAAATAGAATGAATTCCCTCAAAGAAAATGAAAATAAATCATATACCGACTTAGAGAATATAAAAAAAGAGGTAAGTGAAGCAAAAAATACATTTAAAAAATATCATTGGCCGTCAATTGACGTTACAAGAAAATCAGTTGAGGAAACTGCTGCGTCAATAATTAAAATTCATGAAATTTACAAAAAAAATGCCTAATATTATCTTAGCCTCAAAAAGTAAAGTAAGAAAAGATATATTAGATAAAAACGGGTTAAGTTGTGAGGTGGAACCATCAAATGTAGATGAAGATATAGTAAAAGAGAGCTTACTAAAAGAAAATGCAACGCCTGAAATAATTTCAAAAAATTTAGCTGAATTAAAAGCAAATAAAGTTAGTCAAAAAAGACTTGATAAAATTGTGATAGGTGCTGACAGTGTAATTGATTTAGAAGGAAAAATAATTTCTAAGCCATCCTCTCGAGATGAAGCTTTAAAAATATTAAAGTTATTAAATAATAAATCACACTATTTAATTAGTTCAGTTTGTTTATCTAAAAACGGCAATATGATTTGGAATTTTACCGATAAAGCAAAATTAACCATGAAAAGCTTTTCTGAAAAAGAGCTAGAATTATATTTATCTAAAATATCAGATGAAAATTTATATGCTTATAATGTTTATCAAATTGAAGGCGAGGGAAGAAAACTGTTTTCAGATATAAGTGGAGACGAAAATACGATTATGGGCCTTCCAATTAACAAAATTAAGGATTATCTAAAAAATTATGAATAAATATTTAGTGATTGGCAATCCAATTGAACACTCTTTGTCTCCTCTGTTGCATAATTATTGGATTAAAAAAAATAATCTTAAAGCAACTTATGATAAAAAAGAGGCAAATAGTAATGATTTAAAAAATTTAATAGAGAAAGTCAGAGAAAAAAATATAAGTGGAATAAATGTTACTGTTCCTTTTAAAAAAGAAATAATTCCTCACTTAGATAGACTAACCTTAGACGCTGAGGTTACCCAATCAGTAAATACAATTTTTTCAACTAATGAAGGTAAAATTGTTGGTCATAATACCGATATAGGTGGATTTGAAAATGCTATAAAAGATACAAAATATAGTCTTTTAGAAAAAAGAGCTTTAGTGTTAGGATCTGGTGGAGTCGCACCATCTATAATTTTTGCACTATATAAAATGAAAGTTTCAAGCGTGACATTGACCAACCGAACAAAATCGAAAGCTGAATACCTACAAAATCTTTATAATAATACTATAATTAAAGAAAATAGCTGGAATGAAATTAAAGTAGTTGATTGGGGAGAATTACCTGAGTTTGACATGGTTGTAAATGCAACTAGCGTAGGTTTAAAAAAAGATGAGAATTTAGATTTAGATTTTTCAAAAATTGGTAAAAATAAGTTTTTTTATGATGTTATTTATAATCCTAAAAAAACAAACTTTTTGAATAAAGGCAATGATTTAGGCAATAAAATTGAGAATGGAAAAAAAATGTTTATTTTTCAGGCAGCAGAAGCTTTTAAAATTTGGCATAATGTTCAACCTAATATTGATAATGAAGTAATCGAACTATTAGATTAATGATTAGAATTGGAATTTTAGGCGATATAGGATCTGGAAAAAGTTATGTAGCTCGTTCTTTTGGATATCCAGTATTTGATGCTGATAACGAAGTAAGCAAGTTATACAAAAAAGATTTGAAAGTTTTTATTGAACTTAAAAAATCTTTACCTAAATTTATTTATACTTTCCCAATTAATAAAAGTGAAATTACTAAAGCAATACTATCTAATAACAGTAATTTAAGAAAGATAATAAAAATTGTTCATAAAGAGGTAAGAAAAAAGATGAATGCTTTTATAAAAAAAAATAAAAGAAAAAAATTTGTAATTTTAGATATACCACTTTTATTAGAAAATAAGATTAATAATAAGAAAGATATTCTAGTTTTCGTTGAGTCAAAAAAAGTGGAGGTTTTAAAAAAATTAAGAAAGAGGAATAATTTTAACAAAAAACTTTATAAAAAGTTTAGAAACATTCAGTTACCGCCTGGTTATAAAAAGAAAAAATCTAATTATATTATAAAAAATGATTTTACTTCCAAATCTGCTAAAAGAGCTATTAAAAATATCTTAAAACAAATAAATTAAATGAAAGAAGTAGTATTAGATACTGAGACAACAGGAATATCAGTTAAAGAGGGCCACAGAATTGTTGAAATTGGATGCATAGAGCTTGACAATTTAGTGCCAACAAAAAATAAGTTTCATTGTTATTTAAATCCAGAGAGAAAAGTGTCTGAAAAGGCATTAGAGGTTCATGGATATACAGATGAGTTTTTATCTGATAAAAAAAAATTTATAGATATAGCTGATGATTTTTTAGATTTTATCAGGGATAAAAGATTAATTATCCATAATGCTGAATTTGACTTATCCCATTTAAATAATGAACTTAAAATTGCTGGAAAAGAAATTATTAAAAATGAAGTTAAAGATACTTTAGTTTTGGCAAGAGATAAGTTTCCAGGGTCGCAAATTAGTTTAGATGCTTTGTGTAAAAGGTATAGAATAGATAATTCAAAGAGAACACAGCATACCGCTCTTATTGATTGTGATTTACTTTCCAAGGTTTATATAAATTTAATTGATCAAAAGGAACCAACTTTAGATTTTAAGATTGATGACAAAAGTATCAAAGAAAACATGAATAAAAAAATTTTATACTTTAAAAAAGTAATAAAACCTTCAAAGGAAGAAAAAGATAACCATTCGAAATTTTTAAAAACGTTTATTAAAAAAAATTTTTTTAATTAAACCTTTCGTTATAGAGCTTTTCAAAGTCAACTTTTTTTTCAAATTTTATATCTGGGTATCCTGAGTTATGAAGTAAATTTAAAAAGGCAGTTTCCATATCGGGATATATTTCTTTTTGGACATCGCAAAGTATTATTTTTTGTAGATCTTTCTTTTCCTTGATCCCCTCACCAACTCTAACAATTGTAGCAAATACAATTTCAAAGTATGCCTTTTTTTCATTGGCTTCTTTATCTTCAAATTTTAGTGTTGTATTAATTTCAATAAGTTTATTTTTGAGTGCTTTTGAATTAATATCAATATTAAGTTGATATTTTGATATTACATCCTTAACAAATAAAAAAGTTTCAATATCAGGCGTCTCACTTGACATATCTTTGATGTATTTACCTAAAATTTTATAATTTTCGTTCATCATTATCTTCTTCTATATCTTCAAATTCACCCTCTATGTATGGTTTTTTTGTTTTTGTTTCATCTTTAAATTTATTAATATATTTCCCAAAAATTAATTTTCTTGTCAGAGGAAATATTAATAAAAATCCAATTACATCAGTTGCAAAACCCGGCAATATCAAAAGTAATGAAGCAAAAGCAATTGCAGCTCCAGAAATTATTTCATAAGCCGGTAATTCGTTTTTAATAAGTTGTGAAAAACCAGATTTTAAAGTATTTAATCCTTCATATCTTGCGTAAATTATTCCAATAATTGCAGTAATAAATATCAATGAAATAGTATTAAAAGCACCAATTTGAGCTCCAATTTTTATAAATAGATAAATTTCAATTATCGGTACTAGAATTATAGCTAATAACAGTGTGTTCATTTGTCTTTAATGTAATTGCTAGTTGAAATTAATCAACATAGTAATTAAATTATATTCTATATTTATGAATTATAGTTTCGAGTATATCGATATCATTTTACTTGCCATGATAGCAGGATTTATATTTTTAAGACTAAGAGGAATATTAGGTAAAAGAACAGGTTTCGAGGGCAAATCTGCACCGCAATTTGAGGAAATTTTAAAAAATATTGATCCTAAAATTAAAACTAAATCTAATGAAACTTTTGACGAGTCAGCACAAAAAGAATTTTTAAAAGGTGCAAAAATTGCTTATGAAACTATAATCACTGATTTTAGTGATGATGATTATTTACTTACAAAAAGTAAATCATTGTTAAGTAAAAAAATAAGTGATCAGTTTAATGAAGCTTTAAGAGAAAGAAAAAATAAAGGTCATTTTGCAGAAATTACATTTATAGGAGTTAATTCAGCTGATATTAAGGAACATAAAAAAACAAATAGTATATTAAATGTTACAGTAAGCTTTGTTGCTGAAGTAATAACTTGCATCCGTGATAAAGATAAAAAAATAATATCTGGAGATCCTGAGAAAATCAAAAAAATATATGATACATGGATCTTTTCTAGAGACACAAATTCGAATAATCCAAACTGGCAATTGATCGATATATTAACATAATTGAGTAAAAAAATTTCAGATAAAGATAAAAAAGACTGGCAAGACTTTTTATCTAAAAATGAAAATTTACCAATTAAAGATGAAGAATTAATTTCAAAAAAGACTTCCGGAATATTAACATTTGATTTGCATGGTTATTCTTTAGAAGATGCCAACAATAAAGTAGAAGACATCATTTTAAAATCATATGAGAAAGGAATAAAAAAACTAGTTTTAATTACTGGAAAGGGAATTCATTCACAAAATATAAAGGATCCATATGTATCAAAAGATTTTGGAATTTTAAAAAATTCTGTGCCAGAGTATATAAAAAATAATAATCGATTAATGAGCAAAATTAATGATATAGTTGACGCTGATATTAAGGATGGTGGTAGTGGAGCTTTTTACATTTACTTAAAGAAAAAATTATAAAATAAACTTTGATAGATCTGTATCCTTTACTAAATTATCTAAGTTTTTATTAATATATTCTTTATTAATCACAATTTTTTCACCCGATCTATCTGTTGCTGTAAAACTTATTTCATCTAAGATTTTCTCAATTATAGTATGCAATCTTCTCGCACCTATGTTTTCGACAGATGAGTTTACTTCTGAAGCAATATTTGCAATTGCTTCAATCCCATCATCTGAAAATTCTAATTCGACATTTTCTGTTTTTAACAATGCAATATATTGTTTTATTAAACTATAATCAGGTTCTTTAAGTATTCTTTTAAAGTCATCACTTGTAAGTGCTTCCAACTCAACTCTAATTGGTAATCGACCTTGAAGTTCTGGCAATAAATCTGAAGGTTTAGCAAGCTGAAAAGCACCTGAAGCAATAAATAAAATATGATCAGTTTTAATTGGCCCATATTTTGTATTTACAGTTGTCCCTTCAATTAAAGGTAAGAGGTCTCTTTGAACTCCTTCTCTTGAAACATCACCACCAACTCGATCAGCTCTTCCTGAAATTTTATCTATCTCATCTAAAAAAACTATACCATTATTTTCAGTAGAAATTTTAGCAGCTTTAATGATTTTGTCCTGTTCAATTAATTTATCAGACTCATCATTAATTAAAATTTCATGAGATTCTTTTACAGTCATTCTTTTTTTCTTTTCTTTAGACCCCATAGATTTCCCGAGCATTTGGCCAATATTAATCATCCCAACATTAGCACCCGGCATCCCTGGAATTTCAAATGAAGTTGTGTTACCTCCACCACTATCACTTACAGCAATTTCTATTTCATTGTTATCTAGATCACCATTTCTTAATCTTTTTCTAAAACTTTCTCTTGTTGCCATACTTGCTTTTTTTCCAACTAGTGCGTCTAAAACTTTTTCTTCTGCTAACTTTTGAGCCTTAGCATGAACTTCTTTTCTTTTTTTTACTTTTTCCATTGAAATTGCTATTTCAATTAAGTCTCTAATTATTTGTTCTACATCTCTTCCAACATAACCAACTTCAGTAAATCTAGTTGCTTCAACTTTTACGAATGGTGCCTCGGCTAATTTTGATAATCTTCTTGATATCTCAGTTTTACCTACACCTGTTGGTCCAATCATTAAAATATTTTTTGGTAAAACTTCATTTTTCATTTCACCTTTTAGTGCTTGTCTTCTCCATCTATTT
>MDTE01160455.1_pt1 | contig 10373 bp, 7 predicted proteins | sample 811231 | NCBI WGS metagenome assembly MDTE01 (sample SAMN05326651, study PRJNA326480) | marine metagenome | isolation source: seawater | place: Indian Ocean: Red Sea | collected 2010 | reverse complement strand
TATCTTTCTTATATGCAACTCCCATAAGCAATATTTTTGAGCTATTTAATATTATTTTATTCTTATTCAAAATTTCATTAACTTGATTAACTACATACAGAGGCATAGAGTTATTGATTTCTTGTGCTAATTCAACAAATCGAACCGGCTTACCTATTTGGCGGGTTTTAAAAGACAAATATTCTGGATCAACTGGGATGCAGTGTCCTCCAACGCCTGGTCCAGGTTTAAAGGACTCAAAACCAAAGGGCTTTGTTTTTGCTGCATTTACAACTTCCCAGATATCAATATCAAGCATTTTACACAACATTGCCAACTCATTTATTAATGCAATATTGACATGTCTATAAGTATTTTCAAGTAACTTAACCATTTCAGCTTCTTTGGTTCCTTTTACTAGAACTGTTTCATCAATAATAGACTCATAAAAAGACTGAATTTTTTGAGTAGAAATATCATTAATACCGCTTATGACCTTTGGTGTGTTCTTAAATTTCCATACTTCATTTCCTGGATCAATTCTTTCAGGAGAATACCCTACAAAAAAATCATCTCCTGCTTTCAATCCAGATATATTCTCTAAATTTGGAATCAAAACTTCAATAGTTGTGCCAGGATATGTAGTTGACTCAAGTATTATTACTTGATTTTCAACGAGGTTTTCACCAACAGTTTTTGCTGCATTTATAACATAGGAAAGATCTGGTTGATAATCAGTCAAGGGAGTAGGAACACTAATGACGATATTTCTACAATTTGATAGTTTTTTACTTTCTGTTGTTGAATGAAATCTTTCAAGCGATTTAGATAATTCTTCATTTGATATATCTTCTATAGGTGAGTTTCCATTATTAATCATTTCAACTCTTTCGGAATTAATATCATACCCTATTACATTTAAGCCAGAATTGGCTGACTCAACAGCTAATGGCAAGCCAACATAGCCGAGTCCAACTACTCCCAAATCGTATTCGAATACAGAGTTATTTTTCATAAAAATCCTCGAAAATTCTTTCAGATGTTTTGCCATCCCAAAGCTCTATTTCTTCATAAGTTGCAAGTTTAGTATTTAAAACATTGTTAATTTCATTAATAATGTTTTTATTTACACCAATAACTTTATTTGTCCCCTTTTCCACCGTTATCGGTCTTTCTGTTTCTTCTCTTAAAGTTAAACATTTTTTGTTCAAAAAAGTTGTTTCTTCTTGGAGACCTCCTGAATCAGTTAAGCAAAGTTCTGAATTTTTCACTAAACCTAAAAACTTTATATATGGCTGTGGATCAATTACTTTGAATCTAGATGTGTCAATTTTATTTTTATCTACATATTCTTTAAGTCTTGGATGGGCAGGAATTAATACATCATATTTGTTTGAAAATTCAGATATACCATTGAAAATAATTTCTAAATTGTGATCAGTCAAATTAACAGGTCTATGTAAAGTAAGAACAAAATAATCTCTATCGATAGAAAATTCAGATGGTTCGAAATTATCTTTAGATACTATCTGGTCATAATTTTTAACAAGTGTATCTATCATGATATTCCCTACATTTTTAATTTTCTTTATTGAAATGTTTTCATTAAGTAAATTTTCAACAGCATCGTTTGATGGGGCGTAGAGCTTGTCACAAATACTGTCAACCATCATTCTGTTTCTTTCTTCTGGCATATCTAAGTTTCCAGATCTTAATCCTGCTTCAACATGAAAACATTCAAGTAAATTATTTTTTGCCGTTATTGCACCGGCTAGTGTTGAGGTAACATCGCCAAAAACAAAGACATTATTTACGTTTTTGCTCTGGAGGTATTTATCTAACGTTAAAATCATCTCTCCTAATTGTTCATTCATCGATCTATTTTGTATATTTAAATTTATATCGGGCTCTCTCAAGCCAATATCATGAAAAATGTCTTGCGACATATTTTTATCCCAATGCTGACCGGTATGAATAAATAATACATTTATATTATTTTCTTCAAATTTGTTTAATAATGGAGCAACTTTAACAAAATTTGGTCTTGCGCCAACAATCATTGCTGTATCATATTTTTTTTCAGTCACGCTTACTATATTAGTAGGTATAAATAATCAAATTATTAACTATTATTGAATCAATGAAAAGAGTTGTACTAAATCTATGTGGAGTAAAATCAAAGGGTGGCATTACCGTCTTAAATAATTACTTATCACAAAATAAAGACAAAACATTTTATATACTTTATGATAATTTAAATTTTGTGCAATATATAAAAAATTTTGACATCAAATATATAAATGTTAAACGAAGATATCATCCTATTCTGAATTTAATTCTTCAGAAAGACATAATAAAAAAAATCAATACTTTTGATTATGTAATACACTTCGGTAATTTTGGATTTAAAACAAAAATAAAATCTTACACACTAATACAAAATATTCTTCCATTAGTAAAGCCATATTCATCAGTAAGAAATATTCTTTTAAATTTCTTATATAAACTATCTTTTAAAATTTCAGACGAAATAATCGTTCAACAAAGACATGTTTTTGATTTAATACCTAGCAAATACAAAACAAGAATCATCGGCTTTATTAAAACTAAAAGCATTAAACAATCTATCAATGATGGATTTGTAACAATATATGAGGAAAATAAAAACAAAAATCCTAAATTTCAATTAGAACTTTTAGAAGAAATATCATCTAAATTTGAACAAAAAATAACTGTAATCAATTTATCTTTAAAGAAACAAAATAATAGTTTTAACGATAAATTTACTATATTAAATAATCTTGATAGAGATGAGGTTCTAGAAGTATTCAAAAGAAACTCGGTTTATATTCACACTAGTGAATTTGAAACAGTTGGTTTACCAATATACGAAGCTCTAGGATTAGGCTTAAAAGTTGTAACTCCAAATTTAGAATATATGAATTTAACAAATGAAAATATATTTAAGTATGAATTTGGAAATTATTCATCAGCAATAAATGCATGTAATGAATCAATAAAAAAGACAGGTTCATTATATTTAGATGTACCAATATATTCTGAAGACTGGAAATTAGATTAAATCATCAAGTAATTTTGATGCTGAAAAATTATCTTCAAAATAATTAACATTTAGATTAAAATTATTTTTCTTGATATTTTGAAAATACATTTTTATTTCCTCGCTAGTAGTTTCAGCATTTATAATATTTAAGTTTTCAAATGAACTTTCAAATTTATATAGTGGATCCTCTCTAATTTCAGCAAAATGCAAGACTGGTTTTCCTAAAGATAGATATTCAAAAACTTTACTTGGCAATTGATATTTGTTTAAATTTCCAATGGATAACAAAACATGTATTTCAGTAGTCATCACTTTAATTGCTTGTTCTCTGGGTACAATATCATGAAATTTGTGTGATGAAACATTTTTTACGGAATTAAAAAATTTTTTAGATTCTTCATTAATGTACCACTCATGTTCAAAATTTTCATCAAAATGATTTGCAATATTGCTTAAATAATTTTTCGGATCTCGAACTGATTTCGTAAATGCTCCAAAATAACCGATTTTAAAAGGTGTAAGAGCATAATTAAAATTTCTGGCGATTGTTATTGTTTCCTTACTGATTGAAGCAATAGGATAGCCAATAGTAATTTTCGTGCTGTCAATGTTAAATTTGCTTTGATGAAGTTTAGCTACTTCCTCATGTGTAAATATAATTTTTGAAGCTGTTTGATAGAATTTTCTCTCATAAAAATTGTTTAAAAATGAATATATAAATTTATTATTTTCTGGAGAATCCAATTTTAAAGTAAATGGATCTCCGATATCCATAAACCAATCTGCCTGAATTTTTTTATGTATAATGTAAGCACACAAATGAGATGTGAAGGGAAGGCTAACTGAAATTATTACATCATAGTCATTTTTAATATGTTTTTTATTCTTTAAAATAGTAATTACCCATAGCATTGCATAATCTGGCCAAGAAAATGTTTTAAATATGAATCTATAAATTTTCTTTAAAACCGAATAAATAAATTTTTTTATAAACCCATTTGATGAATTCTGAGAATTTTTTCTTATCCTGCTAATGTTGGATGAAATTTCTTTATTTCCAAAATATAAATGTTTGTATTTTTTTTGGATATTATCAGGCTTAGTTCCTGACAAGACAGTAACTTCGTGACCTCTATCAATTAACTCATCTATCAATAAACTCCACCTAGTCGTTCTTGGGCTTATATGCGGCAAAAATTGATGAGATACAATTAATATTTTTTTATTCTTCATTTTTTTGTAAATTTATGGCAAATGCAATCGATATTGCTAGGTGTGCTGCAATTTCTTCTGCCTGGTAAGAATATATAAAAAGTATGGAAATAAAACTTACTAACACATACGGTTGAATCAATGTATACCTAAATACTAGTCTTCTAGAAGTGTCTATAAGTATGTAAAGAAACCATAACAAACCAAGCATTCCTGTAGACATCAAAATATTAGCAAAAAGATTATTAAATGAAACTACTTGACCTGGATTTCTATAAATTATTTGATTATTTTCTAGTTTTTTTGTTGCTTCGTCAGCAGCGTAGGAAAATGTTATGTTTGAATAACCAAAACCGTCACCAAAAATCGAGAAGCCTTCATCTTGTATATAATCAAATAAAAATGCTGTATTTGAAAAAGCATCTAGACCTTGAGATGCTAATTCTCTGAACCTTCCAAAAGTTGCATCTGGTACGCTAGTTGAACTTTTCAATTCATCCAATCTATCTTCTGTGTAACAAATACACTCATTAATAGAGTCATCACAATTCTTTTGATCTGGAGGAAATTGATATGAAAATATACTTGAAGAAAAAATAACTATTACAAATAATGTCATAAGAGAAAATAAATTAAGTTCAAATTTTCTATGTACAAATAAAATTATTAACAATGTAAGTGAAGCGGATAATAAGAAAGCCATAACACCTGTCAAACTTCGACTTAAGACAATACTTAATATTGGTATTAAAGATAAAAAATACCAAACTTTCTTCTTTTTTCCTAAGTAAAAAAAATAAGGTAGAAATGGTACAGACCATATCGATAGAAAACTAGGTTCTCTAAATGTCCCATAATTTCTTAAAATATTACAAGCCCTTTCAATAGGTTGAGTCCAACCACCAGATCCAGACCTCGTTCTTGGAAAATCATTGTAACCATATACATATGAAAAATAACTTATCAAAGACAAAACAGATATAAACAAACAGGATAAAAGAAAGAAAGTTAAAACATACTCAAAATTATATTTCTGAAGTATGTAATCAAGACAATAAATGACTACCAAGAAAAACACTAATCGCAAAAGTCTCAAGCTTATGTATTGAAAGTAGGTTGTACTTGCATATTTTGGTAAAACCACATCGTTGAAAAAAGATTGGATTAGAGTTATGAAAATACCATATAAAACCCAATTTCTTAAGGAGACAAAGTTGTAACTTGATGCTTTAAAACCAAAAAAATGTAATCCTAAAAAAACAAACAGAAAGAAAGATACACCCAACCAAAATATTGGAATATTATTGATTGAATATGCGTCAAGACCCTCAAGAAAAAGAAATATTGAAAATGAAAAAAGTAAAAGTTTTGAATACTGTAATTTCAACTTATCCTCTTATATCCATTAGAGAACTTAACCTTGACTCCATTTCGACCTTCACCCCATGAAGTATATTCCTCTAGTTCAACATCACCAGAAAAATCTTGAATAATTACAGAACCATCATTAATAGTTATTTTTCTTACAATTTTTTTTCCATTAAAGTTTGCATAACCTAGGAAATTGTTCTTATTAAATTTTAAAACTTCTCCATCACTCATATGATTTAATTTAAAACAATCAAATTCATCTTCTTGTGGAAAATGAATTTTTGCTTTAGGTCCCCAATGATAGTGAAGTGATCTAAATTTATTTCTAGTTTTAATATCATCAGTATATGTTCCTGTCCCTGGATCTCGTGCAATCCAGGTATTGTTCGTAAAACATTCAACAGAAAGCTGATCATAATGTGAATGACCACCTATACCATTTTGTCCAATAGGCCCACACCTAATGCTGAAATATTCATCATCATTTCTCCAAATAAATATTCCAAAATCACTAAAACAATAATATTGATAATCCTTTGTAAATACTTTGATTGTTTTATGAGTTACTTGCTGAAAATTATCAAGAGAAGGTAGTTTTGAGTTTATTTCATATTGAAATTTCTCTTCAATTTTTTTAAAATTTATTTCTTTATATAAATTTTCAATTAACTCTAATAACCAACTCATTTTTAATGGAGCATCTTCATCAAAGGCAAAATAAAATAATCTTCCAGAATCATTATCTCCAATTTGTGATAATTCTCCATTATTCATTAATTTTGATAAAAGAATTTTATTAGATTTAATAATTTCATCAATTTTTATAAGAACTAACGAATTATTGTCTATTTCTTGAATTGCTAGCTTACAAACAATTAAAGCTTCAGTTACAAAAGCAGCATAATGAGTTGACCCTTCAAAGTTTGTACCGTCTTCATAAAATTGATTGTTCAGTTCTGATGTCAATTCATTTATATAGAATTTCCACTCATCTTGGTCTCCATTGAATTTAAATGTAGCAATAGTTAGTAAAATTGAGGTAAGCTCAATTAAGTAATGATTCCCTACAACATTTCCTGTATTTTCTAAATTGTCTGTTATGAATTCATAATGTTGACTTATATATGAAGTTAACAAGTCTTTATTATTTCCTAAAATTTCAGCTGTTTGATAATTATTTTCAATAGATAAAAGATGAAATATTAGATTTACATTTCTTATTGCAACATCCATAGGGCTATTCCAATATATAGATGGAAAATTGTTTACATCTATAATTCCTGAATTTGCTTTTTGTAGATACTGTAACCTAGATGCTTCGTAAGGAACCTTTACATCTGCACTATTAAAATATGCTGGTTTCAATTTTTTATTAGAAAAATTAAAATTTGTAAATATATCACTATTGATGACATACTCATCGGAAATTTTTCCAAATATTTTTAAACTTCTGCCTAAATCTAAATTGGTATTTTTATCAGGTCTGCAATGTTTATAAATAAATTGTTGGTAACTAGTATCCCTACGATTAAATAATCTAAAATCGGATGGTAATTCAAGATTAGATTTAAATTGATAAGTCAAATTATATTTTAGTTTTCTTAGATATGTTTTAATGCTACTCATAAGATTTTTTGAAACTATAAGTTGTTAATACTGCAATTAAAATTTGTGAAATAATTATTGATAAAACTGCTGGATTGTCCGCAAAACTATGCATCAGAAAATACGTAATGTAGGATAGAATTGCTCCAAAAATAATGGTTTTTGTTAAATTAATTTCAAAATTTAGTGCCCTCGAAAAAATAATATTTATTCTTGACCATACCATTAAGGGAATACAAAATAAGATTTGATAAGTATATTCAGAAATCATATCAAACTCTTCTCCAAGTAAGGATACAAATATAGTATTTCCATAATCTCTAAAGAAAAAATATATAATAGGAATGCTAAAAGAAGCAAAAAATACATTTATTAATTTTGCCCTAATAATTTTTACTTCACTTTTCTCACTAGCTTTTGATAGCTCTGGAAATAGAATATCTAAACTAGCTGCCAAAAGCTGGAATATAATTTCTAAAATTCTTCTAGACCAAGCTAAAACACCTAAAACTGATCCAGAATAAAACAAACCTAAAAGCACGATATCTAGTTCGGAGATTAAGGCACTTGAGAATGTTGTAAGAACCATCTTTCTACCAGAATTTTGTAAGTCATCTCTAACATGAGGAGTAGATTTAATCTGAGATATCTTATTATTTTTTGGAATTGAGATATGAGCAAAGATAAAAAATATTCCCAACATAAAGACTTGGAAAGAAATTAAAGATATAATCGAAAAACCCTGAAAAACTATAATCCATGCACCAATTCCATAAATGATAGTTCTAACAAATATTTGTTTTGAACTGGTAACAAAATCTCCCTTAGCCTGAAAAAATGCTAACGCCACATGGATCATTTCATTAAATACAAAACCCATCAAAAACAATGCAGTCATAGAAAAACTTCTTTGAAACAATAAGGTAATTGGAAACAACAATAAAAGGGTGATTAAAAAATTTCTTGTAATTATATAGTAAGAATTTGAGAACATAAGCTTTGAATTTTCACTATTTTGAGCAAGAACTTTAGTTACAACTAATGCCAACGACATAACAATTGCAGTACCTATTAGTACTGAAAGACTTTTTGAGGAAGCATATTCACCATAAATTTCTGCCCCATATTCTCTGCTAATTATGGTGATTAAAAAAAAGTTAACAACAAGAAGAGTAAGTTGCATAATAGAAATATAAATTGTATTTTTTTTCCAGTTTTTTATCAATTTGAACTCCTGCTTAAGTGCCACTTAGCTAAGTTGGCTAAATACCATTTTTTTTGGAAGTCATCTCCTAAAATAATTTTATTTAAATATTCTTTATCAAATAAATTAGTTGAGGAGTTAAATTCTTTAATCGCTTCATAAAAATATTTTTCATCTTTTTTTATCCATTCACCTACAGGTGCTCTAAAACCTTGTTTTTTCCTATTTACAATTTCATTTGGAAGATGTTTAGAGGCAACTTTTTTTAGCAATGGTTTTGTCTTATTGTCATTAAAAATAATTTTTTCTGGAATAGTTAAAACGAATTCAATTAATTTATGATCAAGAAATGGTACCCTTGCTTCAATTGATGACTGCATGACAAGTTTGTCCATTCTCATCAAAAGTAATTCTGGCAATCTTATTTGTAAGTCAATAAGAGTCATCCATTTTGATAAACTAGAACTCTTACTTGAAAAATATGAATCCCATTTTTTATCTACAAAATGAACTAAATTATATTCATCAGTAATTCCTTCTAACAATAGATTGTCAATCTCTACTAAATTAAAACCTAATGCTCCACCGGCAAATGAAGTTCTATTTAGCAAGATATTTGATAGCATATTCTTTCTATGACCAGAAAATTTAAAATTGTCATATCTGGCTTTTGTAATCGGTTTAATAAAACGATTTAGTTTTATAAATCTAAGCCAATGTTCGTATCCATAAAATAATTCATCTGCTCCCTCTCCAACTTGAACTACTTTTATTCCATTATTGTTTGAAGATTTCCCTAAAAAATATAATGGGATTCCAACTTCGTCACCAACTAAATCATCTTGGTAGAAAGAGTAATTATCAATAATTTGTTTGAAATCCGAATATTGAATTTTATCTTCAATAAGTTTTATATCTATATGTGAAGCAGCATGTCTTGCCTGCTCTACTTCTCCTTGATATCCAGAAAAATGTTCCTCGTAATCTATATTGAAACTTTTAACATCAGAGTTTGTATTTCTACTCATAATTTTTCCAATTAAAGATGAATCTAAACCTCCAGACAGAAATAGACCTACTTCAACATCGCTTACTTTTCTATATTCAACAGATTCGAGTAATAGTTCTTCAACTTTTAAAATTGCATCTTTTTCTGTGATTGAATAATCAACTTGAAAAGTAAATGGATCCCAGTATTTATTTTTTGAAATACTTTTATCCTTATTAATTACTAAATACTGACCTGGTTCTAATTTTAAAATATTTTTGTTACCAGTTCTGCTTGTTGGAACTGCTAAATGTCTTAAATAAGCAACATATGAATCTAAATCAGGCTTAAATGGAATTAATCCCGAATTTTCAATAGCTTTTAATTCAGAACTAAAAATAAAAACATCATTATAAATGGAAAAATATAATGGTTTAATACCAACTCTGTCTCTAGCTAAAAAAAATGACTCTTCATAAGAGTCATGAATTGCAAATGCAAATTGACCCCTAAGTAATTGCAGAATGTTACTTCCATGAAATATAAAACCCTTTAATAATACTTCCGTATCTCCATCTGTTTGAAAACTGACTCCTTTTTGTTCTAGTGATTTGCGAATTTCTTTATAGTTATAAATTTCACCGTTAAATACAATAGAAAATCTTTTATCTTCAGAAAACATTGGCTGGTTTGAACGATCATCTAAATCAATAATTGCTAGACGACTATGGATCATTGCAACATTTTCATTAATGTAATCTACTTTTGAAAAGTCAGGTCCTCTATGTTCAAGAGAACTTTTTATTACATTTGCTATTTCTGGATTAACCTTTGAATTGTCAAAATTAAGTATTCCAGCTATTCCACACATCAATTTAACTTTAATGTTGAATTTATTTAATTGATTAACATTAATTTATATAGTTTATGATAGAAATGATGTTGAAAAG
>MDTE01004994.1_pt1 | contig 10373 bp, 9 predicted proteins | sample 811231 | NCBI WGS metagenome assembly MDTE01 (sample SAMN05326651, study PRJNA326480) | marine metagenome | isolation source: seawater | place: Indian Ocean: Red Sea | collected 2010 | reverse complement strand
TGCTAGAGAAACTTATTGGCGGTGAACTCGCGGCGGACGGGCCGCAGTTCTTTCAATACGGTATCACCGCCGAAGAAACCGAAAAGTTCGGCCTGCCCTGCGGCGGTCACCTCTATATCGTTGTGGAGCCTTTGCGTCCCGAGGAAACCACTTGTGCACACTTCGCCTCGTTGACCCAGGCATTGGCGGAGCGTCAGTGCGCGAGAAGGATCGTTGATTTGAAGCGAGGCTCGACCTCTATCGTGACGAACTGCAGATTTGCACCGCTGCAGTGGGATCAAGACTCTCAGGTGCTTGAACATACCCATGGGCCAGCACACCAGCTTTTCATTATTGGCGCTGGCATGGTAAGCGCCTACCTGGCACAAATGGCGCTAAGTCTTGATTACGAGATTACCGTATGCGACCCGCGCAAAGACTTGCTAGAGCAGTTCAGCATCGCCGGCGTGAGAAAAGTCGCAGATATGCCAGACGATGCGGTGCGTGCGCACGCCAATGACGCTGCAACAGCCATCGTGGCCCTCACCCATGACCCGCGCATCGACGATATGGGGCTAATGGAGGCCTTGGTAACAGACGCGTTTTACATTGGCGCCATGGGCTCCTCGCGCACCTCGGCTAACCGTCGTGAGAGACTTCTGGCCTTAGACCTTAAAGCTTCGGATATTGACCGCCTGCACGCACCAATCGGGCTGCCCATTGGCAGTAAGACCCCCCCGGAGATCGCGATAGCCATACTGGCAGAAATAACAGCGGTGCGAAAAACTCGGGCCGTGGCCGCCAGAGAGCGCATCGCAGCCCTTGCCTGAGCCATGATACGCGACCGTTGACTGCGTCTAAACCAAGGGTTGGTGCCATTCTTCTTGGCGCAGGGTTTGCGCGCCGCTTTGGCAGCGACAAACGCACGGCCCCCCTTGGAAACTCAACCGTTGCCGAGACTACTCTGGGTCGATACGCCGAGGCGTTCGATGAACTGCGGCTTGTGGTGCGGACGGAGGATGATGCCCTGGCGGAACTCGCTGCGCCATACGCAACCATCATCAAAACCGAGCAGGCCCACCTAGGCATGGGACACTCGTTAGCAGCGGGCTTCGAAAAACTCCCTTGGCAGTGGGCGTTTGTTGGTTTGTTGGACATGCCATTCGTTAAAGTCGCGACTCTGAGGCGGCTGAAGCAGCATGCTGCGTTCACGCAATACCAAATCATTCGTCCTCAACTACATCCCTCTACAGACGGTTTCGTTACGACACCGGCACCCCACGGGCACCCTATCGGGTTTCATTCATCGCTTTTTGACGCCGTCGCCGAGGCGAGGGGTGACGCTGGTGCACGGGACTTGTTGAAGTCTCAGCGCGACCGAATCGAGAACGTGCTTGTTGCTGACGCTGGTGTGATCAAAGACATAGATCATCCCTTAGACCTAGCTGGCATTTGACAGGTACGGGCAAAAACTGGTTAACGCAGCTTCTGTCCACCTAGGCGGCTAGCCCAATCCAATTTGGAGCGACAGGCCTCGTAAAAGCTGTGCCCCGATGGAGACAGCAATTTCAAGGGATCGCTGTCTTTTTGAATTTGGATTTCGTCACCGGCCTCGAAGCGAATCTGAACCTGCGAATCGCAGCTGATTTGCGGTGCCGAGCTTAAATCACTGAGCAAACGCAGGCGCAACACCTGGTTACCGGGCACGACTAAGGGCCGGGATGTCAGCGTGTGAGGGAACATCGGCACCACAACGATGGCGTCAAGACCCGGGTGCATTATGGGACCGCCTGCAGACAGAGCATAGGCCGTCGAGCCGGTGGGACTGGCCACGATTAAGCCATCGGAGCGCTGATCGTAGACGTATTCATCATCGAGCCAGAGCGCAAACTCCATCATACCCATCACCCCTCCCGGTGAGACCACAACATCATTAAGCGCGCTTTGCTGTGCAATTACCTGACCTTCTCGCAGAACCGAGGCTTGCAGCAAAAAATGTTCTTCGATGGTAAACCGACCCTCGAGGATCTCTGAGAATTTGGCGTCGATTTGCTCCGGGGAAATAGCCGCCAAAAATCCAAGACCACCGCGATTGACACCGACCACTGGTATACCACGCACGGCCATCTCGCGGCCAAATCCAAGTAACGAGCCATCGCCTCCTACGACGACGACAAGATCGGCTCTGTCTCCCATTTCCTGATCGGCGACGGCCGCCCGCTCGATGCCGGATGGATCATGTTTCTCCATTGCTACGAGGGTTTGGGCACCGAATAAGACATCGACTCCATGACGCCGCATCAATGCTTCCACCGCATTGATGCTCGCGATAATCGCATCGGAATGTCGGCGCGCAACAATCGCCACCGTGTCAAATGACTGTTTCACTCGTCTGATCTCATGCTGCTTTGCCAAGCGGGAACCGCATCCTTGATTGCGCGCACCCTACACAGTCCGCACAGTGGCGACAATCCTAAGATTTTTTCGAATATCGCGCTGACAGGGCCGCCGGGTTCGCTTAGAGGACCGCACACTGCTAATCTGTTCGCTAGGTCATATATTTTCCATTTGAAGGCCGCTTTTTGGGGGTACTCATGTCGTTAAAAGCCACTTCGAGCGCGCTGCAAAACCGATTCTTAGAGGTCACCAAAGATCAGCAGGCAACGTCGCTTACAGATGTGAATAGTTTGGATGATCTATGGCCGGTCATGCGGGAAGAGGCAGAGCGCAAGGCTGCAGAGGAACCCATTTTGGGCAGCTATTTTCACGCGACGATTTTGAACCACAAATCCTTCGGTGATGCCCTCAGCTTTCGCTTGGCGAGTAAGCTAGACAACCCGATGCTGCCGACCATGCTAATCCGCGATGTGATCGCGGAGGCGGCAGACGCCAACAATGACATCCTCAGCGCAGCAGAGATCGACATCATCGCCAACTTTACCCGGGACCCGGCCTGCAGAGACCTTTCCAGTGCGTTTTTGCTGCTCAAAGGCTATCACGCGCTGCAAGCGCATCGCATTGCGAACTGGCTGTGGAATCAAGAACGGCACACCTTGGCGCAGTTTTTTCAAAATCAGATCAGCGTAACCCTAGGGGTCGATATTCACCCGGCAGCGCGCATTGGTAGCGGCATAATGTTTGATCATGCGACGGGTATCGTCATAGGCGAAACCGCCGTGATAGAGGACGATGTGTCGGTTTTGCACTCCGTTACCCTGGGCGGCACCGGCAAAAGCGGTGGTGACCGTCACCCGAAAATCCGCAAGGGTGTCTTACTATCCGCCGGCTGCAAAATCATCGGCAACATCGAGATTGGTGAGAACGCAAAAGTGGGTGCGGGCAGCGTTGTCCTTACTCATGTACCAGCGAATGTAACTGTGGCAGGTGTGCCCGCCAAGGTTGTCGGCAAGCTTGATGGCGAAACCACTCCTGCCTTTACAATGGACTAGCTAACTTCCCCATGCGCCCTCTTTGGGCTGAGACAGAGTCCGTCCTTTGTTGTCATCGAAGCGCGGTGAAGATGCGCACTCCTAAGCCGAAAACTTTTCCTTTGCGCGCGCGATGATAGCGCGCATGGTCCCAACGCTCTGAGCGCCGGGTAAAAGATAGCCCCCGCCCATTACATACCCGGGCACTCCTGAGACCCCAAGTTCCATGGCGCGCTGGAGCTGAAGGTCGATCTCCTCGTTCAATTGCCCACCAAGTTCTCCTGTTCCGCTGAGTACTGCTTCTGTCGACGTCTCCTCTAAGCCGCAGGATGCCGCAATCACGGCGAGAGTGGCTCTATCACCAACATCCTGACCCTTGCAAAAGTACGCATTGAATAAGGACTCCATCAGAGTGTGCTGGGCCTGCCAGCCATGCTGTTGAGCCACCCACTCAACCAGGCGGTGGGCTGCTCGGGTATTGGGCGTGCGATCAATCAGATCGTAGCGCAACTCGATGTCTTGGGTTGCTGCTTCAGCTAACAACATCGCTGGTACTCGCCCCTTGTCGCCCCGGGGGCCGTATCGGCGGCGCAGCATTTCCCCACGGTCTACTCCCTCGGCGGGAAGATTTGGATACAGCATGTAGGGTCGCCAACGCAGCTTAATTTCAGGATCGATCGCACCGCGATCATTTCTAAGGGCCGTATCGAGCCTACGCTTACCGATAAAGCACCAAGGACAAATGGCGTCCGAAAAAATTTCAATTTCTAACATAGCTGTACTTAGTTCTTCCTTGCACGTGCCCGTTTTTGCGGTGGAAAGTTGCTAGCGGGTTTGCCAACATCCCCTAGCATTACTCTAACAACCATGGCAGCCAGATTCAGTGTCGTCGCTCGCAAGATTTTTGCTCATCGTTATTGGTGGCATCTGCATAATCCTTGGATTGATTGGGCTGGCTGTACCGCTCATGCCCGGTTTTATTTTTTTTGGCATTGCGATTATTTGTTTGTCCTCCGGGTCTTCCAGGCTGCACAAAAAAATGTTGGCCTATCCTGGTATTGGCGCCTTTTTAAACGACTTGGAGTCCTCGCGCGGTCTCGGCATCAAGGCGCGGATCGTTGCAGGCTTAAGGTCTGCAGCTCAATTGCTAGGAGGCTCGCATCGTGAGCGATGATACCCTGCCAAGGGTTGCCGTAATGGGCGCTGTTGCCTACGACGTGATCGGTAAAACCGACAAAGTGTTTGAGGGCAATGGACCGGGACTCAACTGCAAAGTCACCGCCCAGAAAGAATTCTTCGGTGGCTGTGCTGGCAACATCGCCTACGGACTGAGGCTGCTCAAAACGCCTTGCCTACTGCTGTCGCTGGCGGGCACTGAGGACTTTAGACGGTACGCCCAGCACTTGAATCATGGGCTCTCGGGCGTGCTCTCGGTGAAAGGCATGCAATGTGCCAAGGCAAATATCATTACCGATCCGAACGGCACGCAATTCACCGCCTTTTCGCCCGGGCCAGAGGTTGATAAGGACACCTGGGTGACACATCTGCAGAATCAGCCCTTTGGCTCCGTGGATATTTTTGTTTGTGCGCCGTTTCCGATACCTTTAATGCAAAGTGCGCTGGAGATTACCAAAGCGTCTAACCCCAACATTTTTAACCTGTGGGTACCCGGGCAGTACGCAGACAGCATGCAGGCTGATGAATTGCGCATCGCAATAAAGGCTTGCGATCTTTTAGTGGGCAATACTCACGAAATTGACCATATCAGACGAACCGCACCCGGATGCTTAACCGGCAAAAGCGTCATTATGACCGACGGCGCAAGGCCCGTTCGAGCGCTTCTATCCGATGGCAATCAGCGCACACTGCCAACACCAGCAGTGTCTCCCGTCATCGACCCAACGGGCTGTGGCGATGCGTTCGTCGCTGGCCTGATACCCACGCTGATGCAGACATTCGACACCCTCGACTCGGTGCGTTGGGAGCAAAAGATCAATGCCATCGTTCGAGCTGGAATCCAACAGGCCGGGCTGTGTTTAACCCAGCGCGGCTCTCAAACCTACCGACGTCGCTAATCTTGGCCTTTCATCGGCCTGTCCCGAACCCTTCTACCGATTGAGCAAAATCATGAGCATTGCAGCACACCAGTACTGGCTGGATAAGCAGAGAAGAGTGTCCCTGATGCACGGTCCAACGCCTTTGGAGCCATTGGATCGGCTGAGCGAGGAGCTTGGGGGACCGCGCATCTGGCTGAAGCGCGATGATTGCACGGGCCTTGCGACCGGGGGCAACAAAACTCGCAAACTTGAGTTTTTGATGGCCCAGGCCATCGAACGCGGGGCCAACACCGTCCTTACCTATGGCGCCGTGCAGTCCAACCACGCCCGGCAAACTGCAGCCGCCTGCGCCAAGCTTGGACTGGCGTGTCACCTGCTGTTGAGTGAGCGCGTAGATTGGCCGCATGAGAGCTATATGCGGCAAGGCAATGTGTTTCTGGACAAGCTGTTCGCAGCGCAGCTGCACATCTGCTCTGTCGATGACATCGCTGCGACACGCAAAACTCTGCTGCAACAGCTCGCGGATGCAAATCGCAGCGTCTTTGAGATACCTGCTGGGGGCTCTAGCCCGCGGGGCGCCTTGGGTTATACCCGCTGTCTGCTGGAACTTGCGACGCAATGCGAAGCCCAGGACATCGCTCCAGACATGATTGTTCATGCCTCAGCTAGCGCCGGCACCCAGGCAGGTCTTGTCTTTGGTAGGAGCCTATTGGACATCGACTGCCATATTTTGGGCATCAATGTCTTTCATCCTAATCCCCAGACCCTGAAAGATCGCGTCGCCTTTATCGTCAACGATATGTTCGACACATGGTCGGAAATTCGCGCCCTGCGGCCGCTACAAATTGACGTCAATCATGCCTACTTCGGCGACGCCTATGGCATACCAACCAAGGCCTGTATCGATGCCATCAACATTGCAGCCCAGTTTGAAGGTATTTTGTTCGATCCCGTTTACTCCGGCAAAGCCCTGGCTGCCCTAATTGATCAAATCAATCTAGGCAACTTGTGTCACTTGCGCGATGTGGTGCTGCTTCATACCGGCGGCAGCGCAAGCCTCGGGGCCTACGCTGACGCATTTGACGATTAGCGATAAAGGATCTAGCCAACGAACATGCCGCCGTTGGGAAATAGCGTCTGACCGTTGAAATAGCTGGACTCGTCACTGGCCAGAAACAGTGCCGTGCTCGCAATCTCGCTTGCCTGCCCCATGCGCTGCATTGGGGTCATCTGCATGACGATTTCCATCCATTCCGGTGATTGGCGAATGTTCGCGGTCATTGGCGTCTCAATGAAACCCGGTCCAATGGCGTTCACACGAATATCAAGGGTACTGTATTCCGTGGCAACGGTCTTAGTCAGCATGATAACTGCCGCCTTAGAAACACAGTAATCCGAGGCACCGGGTAAGGGCCGACGTCCTGCGATGGAAGCAATATTGACGATACTGCCTTTGGTTTGCTTGGCTAACATATGTTGAATGGCGATCTGATTGGTCAGCATAACGCCGGTAACGTTGACCGCCATGACCCGTTCCCAATCTTCTAAGGATCGATTGTGAAACATACGCTCTTCTGGATCGGCCTCCACCTCGTCGACCTCACCACTGATGTAGCCCGACGAGGAAACCCCCGCAGCGGCGAGCACGGTATCCACTCGACCGTACCGCGAGACGACGTCGTCAAACAGAGCCTGCTGACTCTCCTTGGAAGTGACGTCGACCTGTATGAATTCGATTGCCGCACCGCCCGCTGACATTTCCGCCGCGGCATTCGCGCCTTTCTCAGCATTGATATCTGCAACGACGACGGTTGCTCCCTCTGAGGCGTAACGAAGGGCACTTGCGCGCCCGAGGCCGCTGATGCCGCCGGTTATTACTGCAACTTTGTCCGTCAATAGACCCATGATAATCCCCTCACTTTTCTCTAATAGTGGCTAGCCGCCGCGAAATAAATCTAAACGCCCACCCCGCCGCGCAGTGCTGTCGCCAGACCCGGATATCGCGGCTGATCAATATTGATTTGATTCGCAACGCAGCCTCGCAAATGCGCCGCTAAGCCTGCGGCATCAAGCGCAATGCTGCCGTCTCGCAGTCCATGAACCAACTGCCAGCGCAGCTTGAGTAAATCTTCTTCCTGGGTCTCCAGCAGCGCCTTTATACCGCTTCGTTCATGGTGCGCTGCCGCCTCTCCAAGCGCCAGTTCTCGCTGAACAATATCTAGCGAATTTCCCGCAACTCTGGCCAAAAACTGGGTTCGACCAGAAGTCTCTGTCATTACCTGTTGACGTAAAAAGTCGATCACACTCGTGAGCAGTTCATCTGATCGCGGCATATCCACAAGCCCTGTGCTCACCTGAGGGCCCACCAGTGCCAGCGGCCCAGGAATCAGAAGATTGACGCAGTCGATCTGACACTCTGACGAGCGCCGGCCAATACCCGGACGTTCCACGCTCTGATCCGGGCCATTGCGATAGTGCTCGGCCATACCGAGACAGCCTACCGCCCACCAAAATGACCCAAAAACCTGCCAAAACTTAACGGCCTGCCTATCTACCGCTTGACCTGTAATGGATTCATATCCTGCAAAGAAGTCCTCGGACTCACCGAATCCACCCACGGGCAGGTGGGCGCGACCGAAACGCCAGGAGTGGGTGAGCATCCAGCCTAGGTCTCGCATTGGGTCGCCAATATGCGCTACTTCCCAATCCAGCACCGCGACGATACCGCTGTGATCCACCATAACGTTACCGTTGCGAAAATCGTTATGCACAAGGCTCGGGGTGTAGTTTGTGGGCAAATTGGCCAGCAGCCACTGAGCGGTAAAATCAATCATTGGCTGAGGCGTATCAAAGGTTTGATAACGCTCCCAGGTTTGGCGTACGTAGGCCTCGGGACTAAGGTGCTGTAACTGCTGGTCTAGCCCCGTGGTGGTGAGGTCGATACGGTGGATACAAGCAAGGGTTTCGCCAAAGAGCCGAGCAAGCTGAGGGCGGATCTCATCGAGCTCCGGAGCCCTGACGATGCGAGCACCGAGTGCCTCTCCATCAAGCCACTGCATAATAAAACCCGCGCCGATACCGTCTTTCGGACCCAGCACATGGTGCACTTCTGGTTCTGGCACACCATGAGCTCGAGCCACCTGCATGAGTCTAGCCTCGACGGCCAGCCCAGGATGCTGAGCTGTTATTTCGCCCTCTTCGCCTCCAGCGGCCCGCCGCATCGCCAACTGCCTGGCACCTGAGGGGGTATCGATGGTGATGCGGTAGGTTTCCTGGCTAGCGCCCCCAGAGAGTCGCTCAAGCTTTGCAAGGCCAGTGCAGTCGTCGATGACTTTGGGAAGCAGTTCACCAAGGCGCTGCTCCAAGTCTTGGTGCGATACGTTCAAGGGCTAGTCCTCTCTGACGCCCTTTGGTGCGCGCTGACCCATAAAACCAAATAAGTACCCGGCAACTCGACGCATCTGTATTTCCTCGGCGCCCTCGGTAATGCGGTAGCGGCGATGGTGACGATAAATATGCTCGAAAGGCTTGTGGCGGCTGTAACCCAAACCACCGTGCACCTGCATAGCACGATCTGCCGCCTCGCAGCACAATCGATTGGCCCAGTAGTTACACATGGAGACCTTATCGGACACTGAAAAGGCGCCGTTGGTATCCATTTGCCAGGCGGTTTTGTGGATCAGCGCCCGCAGCATCTCACACTGAGTTTGCAATTCGACCAAGGGGAACTGGATGCCCTGGTTGGTGGCTAGGGGCTTACCAAATGGGGCGCGCTCTTTCGCGTACTGGATGGATTCGTTGATACAAAACTGTGCAGCACCCAAGGAGGATGCTGCCTGGCGGATGCGATTCTCGTTGAAGAAATGTTGGACAACTCCCAAACCCCTGCCTTCTCCGCCAAAGATAGATTCGTGTGGTACACGAACATCTTTCATGCTGATTCGACCGTGGTCGGTAGGCATATTGAAGGTCCAAAGCATTTCTTCGACTGTGAAACCCTCGGTGTCTGTGGGCGTAAGGAAAGCCGTTATGCCGTCTCCGTCGCCAGCTTTTCCGCTGGTACGAGCAAAAATCAAATCGTGCTTGGCCTTGTGTATACCGGTATTCCAGGTCTTGGCTCCGTTGATGATCCACTCGTCACCGTCACGAACCGCGGTTGTTTCCATATGGGTCGCGTCAGAACCGTGGTCTGGCTCAGTAATCCCAAACGCGAACCCTGCTCTGCCCTCGGCAAGATCATCGATCCATTCGGCTTTTTGTTCGTCGGTACCGTACTCAATCATGAGCAGCAAACCTACATTATTACCGACGATGGAATGCTCATTTTGCAGGTCGTTGTGCAGCCCTAGCCCCAAGGTCGCGAAGTGCTCGCGAATAATCGCCATACCAAGATTGGTGCCCTCCTGACCACCGTATTCCTTGGGCAGCGGATAACGATAGTGGCCCGCATCGTCGGCCAGGCGCTTGGCCTTCGCCAGCAGCGCTTCCCACTCTTCGTTAGGCAGACCACCTCGTTCCCAGTCGGTACGCGCGTCTTCCCTGCGGTGATCAAAAAACCGTATGTTGTCGTCTTGGTTCTCAAGGGGCTTGATCGTGTTTTCGATAAACAGATCTAGCTCGTTCAGGTAATCCTGCAGTTCCTTGGGTATGTCAAAATTCATGCTCTCCTCCTAAAATTTTTTGGCAAGAGGATCTAGGCGCATTTTTACCCCTGAAAAACTAGCCCCCCAGCCCAAAGAGGACGTTACTTGGGGCGCTAAGCGCATGCAACTTTTCCCACAGCTCAGGCCAATTAGATAATCAACCGATCAGCCCCAGAAATGTCGGATGATCAAGTTGGAAACGTAAAATATTGCTACCCTTAACCAACTCTATTGCTAACAAGTTGGCTGAGCTTGAAGTATTTGTG
>MDTE01135145.1_pt1 | contig 10374 bp, 19 predicted proteins | sample 811231 | NCBI WGS metagenome assembly MDTE01 (sample SAMN05326651, study PRJNA326480) | marine metagenome | isolation source: seawater | place: Indian Ocean: Red Sea | collected 2010 | reverse complement strand
CGCCTGTGAGAACTCCTGTTACACCTTGTCCCATTTTTGACAATGCGCCCAAACCGCGAGACATACTTCCGATAGCCATAAGCGCCGGTCCTGCGGCAACCGCAAACCCAGCAAAACTAGCTACAACTTTCTTCATTACTGGTGAAAGATTGTCGAACCTGTCGGCAAGGTCACCAACAAACTTTGCTAACTTCTGAATCAACGGAACAACCACTGGAATCAGCTTGTCTCCAAGCTCAATCATTACGACTTTGAAATCAGTCATTGCCTGTTTCATCTTAAATCCGGAAGTTTCCTGCACCGCCGCCATGCCTCGACTTAAAGTCCCTGAAGCGCGTGTCATCTCATCCATAACACCAGCGGCTTCACCTGCGGCAGTTCCAGTCAACTGTAAAGCACCAGCTAACGCTTCAGAATCTTCAAACACTTTAGACATCTCTTCGCCGTTAGCTTCCAACGTTGCGCGCATCTTCATAAGAGCGCCCAGCATGTCTTCACCCGCCGCTACTCTAAGATCCTCGATACTTAAACCGACATCTGAAAGAGTCTCGCGGGCTTGCTGAGATGGCTTAATAAGAGTACGAAGAATACCTCGTAAAGAACTGGTTGATTGCGAAGCGTTACCTGACGCTCTAGTCAGGAAAGCTAAACCGCCACCAACTTGTCCAAACTCTATTCCTAACTCTGCCGCCATAGGAATAAGACGACCGAACTGGGGAGCCAAATCTTCAGCCGATGCTTTACCTTGTTCAACTGTTTTAGCGAGAATATCAGTGGCTTCAGCGGCAGTAATGTTAGCTGAACCGTAACCGTTGATAGCGTTCGTTACCGCATCAGCGACTACCTGAGCGTCACCCATTCCTACCGCCGCCGCTTTAGCGGAAGCTTCTAGCGCCTCAACTGCTGTAGCTCCTCGTAAACCAGCCGAAGTGATAAAGAACATCGCATCAGCTAACTCTTTAGGTGCTTGTGCTGTTTCTCCTGATAAACGAAGAACGTCTTTCTCGAAAGCTTGAACAGTATCAGCAGACAAACCAACCATGCTTTGAATCTTCGTCATTGAAGTTTCAAAATCTGAAGCGGCTTTAATCGCTCCAGCGGCGGCTCCAGCCATAGGCAGAGTTACTGCCATAGTTAGCTTGCGACCAGTTTTAGTCGCTTTCTTACCGAAATCTGTTAATTTGCTTTCAGCTTCTTTAACACCCTGTGAAAATTCCTTAGCGTCTAAACGCAGGGAAGCTACGAGTTCAGCTACTTTAGTTGCCATCTATCACCTTCTCGATCTCATGTTAGTTCGAGAACTGGATACACGATTATTGTGAGCGGCTTCTTCGGCTTCGATTTTAAACAACGCCGCCCATTCTGTCATCTCGGCACTACTCATGCGATCTAGGAGTTCGGATACAGTCATGCCAAGCTCTCTCGCTAACCTGAAGTAGAATCGTCTTTCGGGGTTTCTCCATCCTTGTCGGTTGGGGAAACCAAGGAGACTTTTCCCGCTTCATCAATGGCATCTCCTGTTAATCCGGAAACAGCCATACACTGTTCAGCTAGTTGGTTTATTACAAGTGCGTTACGTTCAAATAGCCATTCTTTATCGCCATCTTCAAAAACAGGTTCGCCGTTTTCAGGATCGAAACAAGTTTTAGAGATAACGTGCCACCACATACCTTCAATGCGGTCAGGATCAGCGTTGAAACCAACCGTACCATCTTCGTTAGATATTTCCGCAAAGAAACGTGCGCGTGATCTAGCCGTAATTGAACGGATTTCTACTGTGACTCCCCATTCGGGAATCTCATACAAGGTAACACTGCTGTCATCGACAGCTTTAATTTTTTCACTAAGTTTGGACACTTCGGTCACTCCTTCGTCTAGTTGTTAATTACTTATTTTAATAAGTTCCTCTTGTGACATCACCAGTTACCTGAAGATCAAGGGTGTATGTCACCACATCGCCTACAGGATTGCTGATTGAATAGTTAGTGAGAATGCACTCACCTGTGTATTTCACATTACCACTTGTGCTACCAGCAGGACCAAATATAAAGCTCCTGCTTGCTGGCTCTGTTCCTATGATGTAACCATCAACAGTGGCATCCCACAGTCCTGAGACTGAAATGGTTGCTGAACGAAGCCCCACGATATATGAACGTGAAGTTGCACCGAAAGCAGTTGTTTCGGCTGTATCTATAGTTTCAGGAAAATCTACTGAAGTGAGCGTGTTAGCAAGCGAACGTGAAGTTCCGCCTGTATCATCAAGCTCAAAGTCAGTTGACTTACCGTGTACAAATGTTGGCATTTATAGTCCTCCTAGAACCTTGCTAACGACACCATAAAGGTGATTGCGCCGGAACTTCCGGCTGTACTTGCAGTAGCTCGAACGTAACGATTTATTGTTCCCGATACGGCTACCATCTCACTTGTCTTGGTCGAAGCCCCGACAGATGTGAACGTTATGAGATCAGCCGCCGAGCCGAAGCCGGAGGATGAATCATGTTGAATTTTTATTGTTGTTGCGCCACCACCAATAGTATTTGCAGGCACATGAAGAACTCCTACACCACCATTAGTGCTTGAAGCACTGTTATCTACACCTGTGAGATTACCCAGCGAACCAAAAGCTATCGAAGCGCCAGTTGTTAACTGCTTTGCGCCTGCTACACCATAAGTAAGATTACTTACTGCATCAGTTGATCCCTGAAAATCAGCGGTAATCGTTGAAACGTCACCCACTGGATTAGAAATCGTGTAACTCGTTTCGTGTGCTTTAGCGACTGTCGATGAATTGCCTATAGTTCCAGCATCTTCACAAACTGTCACGACTGGTGTCGTGGTGCTTCCCAGTAGAGCTTGAAGTTCTTCGTCAGAACCATCAGTATCACCTGACCACATTCCACCTAATGAAAGAGTGCCATTAGCTAATCCCAAAAGAAACGAACGTGAAGTAGCTCCAAAAGCAGTTATATCTGATGTTGCGTTTTCTAACGTTACGTCTGCGGACTGGAAATATGTTGACAAATCAAACTCATCAACATAAACCTTGGTTCCTTTACCATGAACAAATGTTGGCATTACTTACCTCCTGTTGTTTCAGCGTCAGCTTCTTCAGGAGCTTCAGCTTCTTCTTTGGTTACATAAGCTTCATTTACATCAGGAGTAGAAGGATCATCAGGAATAAAATGTCCTTTGTCGTTTCTTGCACGTTCAAGCTGTTCTTCAGCTTCAATTTGAGCATCAGCTTTAGCTTTTTCTTCTGCTTCTGCTTTAGCTTCAGCAGTTTTACGCTTTTCAGCTTCAGATGCTAATTCGAGGTAGCCTTCTTTGATTAACCAAAGCCCTTTAGGATTAGCTATTTCAACGGTATCTCCGGGTTCGTAACGTTCATCTTTATAGTTAATACCGGAGGTTCCGTGTTCTCCTCCTGTCACAATATACTTAGGCATCTTGCCTCCTTATAGTGCATGAGACTTTACGCCTAACCAAATAAGACACGAAGGTCACATGCGGACACGAAGGTCACTGATGTAAGTTCTCTCAAACTTTATCACTTGTTTGACCTCTCTGAGTTATTTATAGATTCTTTTCGAGCAGTAGTTACTTTTAAAGCCGCTTCTTCAGACAATTCTTTAGGAGCCGGTATCGAAGGAGCCGATTCGTTAACACATTTACAACGTGAACATTTAATAGTCCAAGGCGCTGTTACTCGTTCAGCTAACAGCCTTCCACAATTACCACACCTGACTTTAAGCCGTGTTAAACGTTTGTGTTCAGGTTTAGTGTTTTCACCATAAGGATCAAGTAGGGACATTATGAAATAGTCTTATGACAAATAAAGTTTACAGAAAATACGGCTCGGTCTTGGCTATCCCGGTAAACAGGAAACGGTGATTGAATCGCTTCAATGCGTTCATACCGCACGCTAGATAAATCTTCGTTACAGACTAGATTAGCTTTATCGAAACAATCTTTAATTAAAGCTCTTCCATCTGAATAAGCTACTGCTCTTACTAAAACTTGTATTGTCGGGCGTTCCATAACAGGTGCCGTGTTATCTGACATTGTATCTACTGGAGCTAAACCACCAGTCTCCTGAAGCGAAACGCAAGTATCAGGAGAATCAGGAAGCCTTCCCAAGAAAAGATTTGTTCCCAGTGTGAGAGTTGTATCGCTTACATTTGCGGCAAGATAAGTGCCGACTTCATCAAGAACGCTCATAACAATCCTTCAATGTCTCGCTTTAATCTCATTTCCATTCCTTTAGCCGCTTCCATAACAGGGCGTTCTAAAAACTTTCCTTCACCTGATTTTTGGTAAACCACTTTGTCTACTGGATTCCACGCGTAACCCCGATTAGGTATACCAGCGGTTTCGTGGACTTCTTTCGCATAAGGCGTATCTGCATCACCTACTGTTATGTCCATTTGGAATCTTCCAGTCGCAGGAAGATCCACTGGTGGAACGTTAGGTTCATGGCTAACTGTTGATTTTAAATAACCAGTAGCTACAGGAACTCTAGGTATCACATCAGATTCAATTCGTGTAGCTTCCCTGAATAAAGCTTGAGCGGCTCGCGTACCAACACTGTCTAACCAGTTCATGCCTTTCTCAAATTGAGAAACATCAATCTCAAAATCAGACGAAAACTTAGCCACGCGTGTTCCTTCCGCAATAAACAACAACACACTGCTGTCCGAAATTGTCTGTCCTGCGTTCCACCTTAATAATGGGGCGCACAGCCGAAACTGGTGCAGGTAACGTAATCTGGTCTTCAGGGTTGATATTCAAAGAAGCATCAGGGATAAATACTTTGTACTCTGCGATGCGTTCCTCGTTCTCATTACGAATAACCTCGTTGGATTTCTCCACGTAAGCATCGTAAGTAGTAGCGCCTCCACTAAAAGAACGCTCGCCGTAATTGTTGAGAGTTGAAGTAGTGCGAATATCCACCGTGTCGGGTGTCATATCGTTTTTGATATCGGTTAAAAACTGAACATTTGTAGCAGTCATTAGTTATCCGATCCGGGCCAGTACTCTCTGTTTCCCACGACTGCACCGGGGTTGTTGAATTGCCCTTGATAGAAAGAAGGTTGAACCATGTTTGAATCTTCAGCGTCAATGTCTTTATCGCTGATGGTCATACCTCCGGAGTAAGGAGTGGGTACAAGCCCTTCACGGCTTGCGAGTTCTTTTAATTCAGCGGCTTGATCACGATAAGATTTTGCTTTCTGTGACATATCAACACGCAAATCGCCGACAGCTTTGTCAGCCATGCGTGAAAACTTAGAAGCTATAAGCAAGCAACAACGGTAAGCCGCATCGTATAAACCAGTTGTAGCTGTAGTGCTACCTGTCACTTCTTTATTTATCCAACTTATTTCTTCATTAGCGAGAAGCTGATCGTTAGTGTCTGTATCACCGCAGAGAAAACGAATAGCGTCAAGAGCGCTAGAGTCAGGATCTCCGCTATAAGTCCAAGCCATTTTTACTCCTTAATAAAACGAAAGCCGAGAGCCGGCACAAAACCGACCCTCAGCCGTTCGTTTAGGTTTACCTGATGAATCAGGCTACGCAGTTAGAGAAGAAGTATCCAAGAGGTGATGAAACTACTTTAAAGTCCCATGCACTCTGAATTTCTATTCTGTCAGCACGTAGATGATCCATACGGAATCTGCTGATAGCGGTGCTAGTACCGAGTCCTCCACCAACGCCGTTCCAAACAAAGTTGTAACCAGCGCTAGGTGTCATAAGACCTGCACTTGGAGCCACGTAGCAAAGCAGAGCATCTTTATCACCGATTTGTGAGTATGAAGCGGTTGCTCCCTCAGCGGCGGTGTTATATGTGCCTGCCATTACGTGTACCTTGTCAACACCAAGAACCTTAGCAAGAAGGTCAGTGGTGATTGAGTCGGATGATGTGTACTTATACCGATCAACAACATCTGAGTGGTTCTTCAGGATTGACCAAACTGCATAGGACATGACCAAAGTATTTGGTACATAACCTGTATTAGAAAGGACAGTATTAATTCCTGCTTGAACATCACTGATTGGTGTCGAACCTGATGCGCTCCACAAGGTTGATGGTGTACTATCAGTACCCCAAACACCAGTTGTGAAAGCTGAAGATGCCCAGTCAACTTCTTGGCGAATCAGCATTTGCTGAGACAAGAAGCGTGTGGCATCCATATCAGGATTAAGTGGGCTATCGGAGTTTTCACGAACCTGATCACCAATGTCTTTATGCAAAGCATAAACCGCTGTTGAATAGGTAGCTGTACTCAAGCCGTATCCGGTACCAGCGGACTCTGTGCCATCGGCACGAAGTTGTACTTGGTCACGGAAGAAATCAGCCTGTGTATAGGTGAAGTATTTGTCCGATTGTTTATTGACGTTTACTGTAGGGAATGCGTTAGATGCAACAAAAGCATAGTTTTCCTGCATGTAAGCTACTGACATATTTGTCAGTATCGCGTCTACGTGTACGTCTGATTGAGTTGGTTGTGGCATTAGTTATCCTCCTTAAGCCGCGCGACCGAAAGTCGGGTTGAGAAACATTGTGAATGTTTCACCTGCTGATGCGGCCCCGATTGCACATCCCATCGTGTAGACGGTTGTGTCAGTTCCGGCGGCGATAGCGTCAGCTTGAGAATCAGCACTGGTGCCGATAATGTTGCCAGCCGCAATAGTGCCATCAGCTACCATTTTGGAAATACCAAAAATAGTAATGACAGCAGTTTCGCCGGATTCGGGATCATTCTGAAGGATGCCGATTGGGACATCAGTAATCGCAGTGCATACGTTAACTGTTGTAGCCGAAGCTAGTTTAACGAAATGATACTGCTTACTTGATAGGTCCGCGGCGGCTTTTAAAGTGCCTTCTCTTAATTGTGCGCCTTCGTATGCCGCCATTAGCCTCTCCCCATCTCTGTTCTATGTGTTTCGTATAAATCAGGATTACTGATGGAAACATGCTGAAGCGCATCAACATAAGAAGAAAATTCTCCGTCTGCTACTGCGGCTTTAGCCATAGCTTCGAGTTGCCCGAAAGCACTCTCTTCGCTTAGTTCACCATCGGTTCCCAGTGGAGTCATAGAAACGTTCTCTGACAACAAAGCGTTAGCGGCATCCAATACCTTTTCAACTGCTTCTGCTTCTGTTGGCAAAGTCTCCCTCAAAGTAACAAGAGACTTAGTGAAGTCTTCTGTCATTTGTGGAAGGTAGCTCCAACCGTGTACACGGTCTTCTGCTTTTTCTACGGCTCGCTCATGTTGAAGTGCTTTAGCTAAAGTTTCAGCGTCCTCAGCACGTTTCCGTAAATCCGTTAGTTCTTTCTTGAAATCTTCAGGAGAGTCAACCGATGCCATTACTGGCTCAGGCTCGACTGCTTCCTCAGTTTCAGGAATAGCTTCAACGGCTTCCGGCTCTGTTGCTTCTTCGGTTGCCTCTTCTTCGGCTTCAGCCTCCACAGTTTCTTCACTCACGGTTATTACCTCCGTGTCATCAAGTGAGTCATCCGCTGATTCAATAGCATCGGCTTCATCTAGAACGTCATCCAAGCTTTTCATAAGAAGCCATCCCTCATGGAGATGTGCGGGATGATCCACCCCGGATGCTTCTACTATGTCTAGCTCTGTTAATTTCTTAAGTTTCTTTGCCATATAAATCAAAAAGGTGAAAGCATTATCCGCTTTCACCCTTGGGCTTGCCTCTGTTTTCCGGCCATAGGTTAATGACCTTGTATTAGACTATAGCTTATTCTGCGCTAGTGGTAGTGTTTAATACATTTTCTGTTGGTTGGCTTCCCCCATTAAGAACAATCATTGGTCGTTTACGAACCGAACCTTTGTTCGCATAAAGACGAATTTCTACTTGACCATCGAAAGTAGCTACGAGCTTCTCGTATCTTTTAAGCTGTTCAATCCAGCTATTGATAATGGCATTCACGCAGAAACCAGTTCACCTAGATCCGCTTCAACCCTGCGAGCCGTTCCTCCGATTGAGTAACCACGAAGCTCTCCTTGCTGTACAAGCTCCCATGCCCAAGGTTCCCATATAACACCCATGAAAGGTGTGTTTGCGGGAAACTCAAACTCTTGAGCTTCTTGATCAGGCAAACTCATCTCTGCTTTCATTGCGAAAGGCCATGTTAATAGTTCAACAAACTCTCCTGCTTTAGTTTCAGAATGTTGCAAGTAAATGGAACGATCATCTTTTTGCATCCATCCCCAAAGTGCTTCCTGCAAAGTGTCATCATCTGTGAACTCTCCATGAGCATCTTCAACGTTTGGCACGTACACCGGACCTAGTGTGTAACGTTTAGCTTCAGCTTTTTCTACAACGAAACCAGCTTTGTTTATTCGACTCTTAATCTCTGCTTCAACGTAAGCTCTTAACACAGCGACATCGCGAGAATCGCCCATCTTATCCATGCCGTTAATCCATTTGGTCAACTGTCTTAATGACGCTCTTTTAATTCTTTCCAACGTGGGTTGCTCAAGAGCATATTCATAGTCTTCTTCTTCATCCAGTTCAATTTCCATTGCTTCTAACATGATGTCTTGCTTCATGTGAATGAGTTCCATAAGAGGTTCAAGCAACTCTTCACAATTAGGATGATTCAGCATTTCACGATAAGCCATAAGCAACAAAGTCATTGAATCGCTCTGCCAGTCGTTATGCCCTTTGTCGTAAAGACGCTTATCAGCAGGAGTAGCTACAGTCATGCGACTAGCTAAAAGAACTCTGGGAGCATCACTACGATTCATCTCAGGGTGAACATCCAACCACGCATTCAACACTCGATTTTTAACAGCCGGAAGATCACCAGAAGGTATTCGCACTCTGTTTCCTCTATATCCTTTACCTAAAGCGGCTATCGCTAAACCAACTTGCCTACGTGTTACTCCCATCTCAGGGGTTTGCCAAAGACGTAACTTCCATGTTGAAGGTTTCTCAGCATCAGGAACATACGCATAAGCTTTAGCAGGATATTCGTTACCATCATCAGTCTTGGTTGCTTTTTCCATGCTCGCTCCTTCAGATGCGTACAATGCGGCTATCTGTCTTTTAGCCGCTTCACGTGTTTCATGACACCCCATCAACTTACCATCATCGTCTTTAACAACTGCAAACGTTGAGCAATCTTTGTGGTTACTGGTAATTGAATAAGGCATAAACACAATAATATCAACTGAGAAGAGCCAGAGTTATTACTTAACGTACTTTCCTAAACCTAAACTTTTAGCCGCTTCTTTAGCTTCTTTGCGCGTAATCTCATCAAAATCACGTTCCCCAATACGCCAATCTGAAATCTGGTTTGTAGGAATCCAACCTTCCCAACCAAGAACCCAGTCTCGTAAGAAACCGGGGCCTTGCTCAATCATGTAAATTGCGCCAACTTTTCCATCAATCTCATTTAATAAATAGCTTCGTTTAATGTTTGATCTAGGCATTACGTTGACTTAAATCAGGTATCTCGCCGGGGATTTCTACGATGTGACCTTTAGCTTTAATCTCATCCATCTCTGCTTTAAGTTTGGGCCAAAATTCCTTAATGTCTTTACGCTTCGGTACTTTTGACCTTGGATCACCATAATCCATTCCAGCCGATATTTCGACCATCATTCTGTTTAGCTCTTCGCTATCTGGCATTACGCCTCCTTATCTTTTATTATATCTGTTAATGCACTGTTACTGTTTGCATTGCAGTCTGGAGCAGATGATCATAATCACCTGACTTCATCTCAGCTAGAACAGCGTTTATCTCATCTTGCGGAACATCATGTTCACGCAATGCTTTCTGTATCGCACCCATTATCGCAAATGCGTTACCATCATTACCGGTCAACTGAACTTCTATTTCAGGATATGTAGTCATTTCACCTCCTTTCTAAGCAGCAAGTGATTCTTGCTGTCTTTCTTCTTCAATCTGTTTAACTCTTTTCTTCAAAGGTGATACCTTGGTTTGTTCAACCCTTGCTATAACCTCTGGCCTTAAAGCGTGATAACCAGTGCCAGTTTTGTTCTTCCCGGCCTTGGTGTATGGTCCATAACAACTTATGTATTCATGACCACTGGGTTCAACCACATGCTCGATGAACTCAAACCAACCCGTCTTATGACAAGTACCTTGTTTCACGAAGAACCTTCGGCCTTCTTCCAATGGAAGTGTGCCTTCAGGTTTGTAGGTCGGAGTTTTTGTCCAGCCCTCAAAGAAAGCTTCACGTTCAGCTTGAACTTGTTGTTGTTGTTTTTTAGTTAATGATCGTTTAATCATTTTTCTCCTTTCTTAAAATGGTGGGATTTCTTCTTCTTCAAAAAATGCTAAAAAAGCTTTTTCAGCTTCAGCCGCACGTTCATATGGAGCTTTGT
>MDTE01067158.1_pt1 | contig 10374 bp, 6 predicted proteins | sample 811231 | NCBI WGS metagenome assembly MDTE01 (sample SAMN05326651, study PRJNA326480) | marine metagenome | isolation source: seawater | place: Indian Ocean: Red Sea | collected 2010 | reverse complement strand
GAACATCAAAGCCACGATGGTGACCCAGTTGTAGAGGTTGAGCGGACTCATTTTGCTCATGAGCTTCTTGCTGAAGATGGCACGCGCGGAGAAGGCGACGTTGGAGCTCATCGCCGTCAAGAAACCCAACCAGGTGAAGGAGAGTTCCGTCGCCGAGGCAATGGCGACGCCGACGATCACCGGGAGCAAGGAGAGGTACACCGGAAGCGGGTACACGGTACCGGCGACCAAGTAGGAACCGATGGAGGTGAAGACCGGCTCGAGCGTCTTCACGGTGTGCGTGAAGGACACGGCGACGGCGGCGAAAGAAACGTTCGTCAAGCAGTGACCGAACGCGTGCAAAAACGCCGGCAAGGACAACGCCTTCAAAAACTCTCTATCGGGTTGTTCGTACTCAACCAACTTGCTGCCCCAGAAGAAACCCATAATGAACAAACCCACGATCAAGTGCACGCAAGAGACGAACCACGGGTACGGGAAGTAGTTGTAAATCGTCTTGTTCACGATGTTAAACTGCACGTTCAAAAAGTACCACGCCGCAAAGTAAAACACCGTCTCGAGTTGCGGATACTTTTCCTTGAGCTCGCTCAACGGACCGCTGCGCCGAGCAAAGATTCGCACGCGATACACAATCGTCAGTCTCCAAACTCGCGCGTCGTCGCGCGCGCATTCACCACCGGTACGCATTCCCCCACCCCTCACCGCACGCCATCCATCCATCGACGTCTCGTCGCCTTCCTCGCCTCGTCGGCGCGCGCGCGCGAGAGCCAATGAAAACCTAGGGCGGTCCACGTGGAGCGCGGGGCGATCGATCGGGTCGGTCGGCGACCGCGCCCGACGTTCGTCCGCGAGCGCGCGCGCGCGATGGACGCGCGAAGAGGGAGAACCGCGAGAGGAACATATCCGTGCGTCCTCCGCGCGCGCCCTCGTCGTCCCTCATCCGTCGCGCGCGCGTCATCGAGCGTCGCGTCGTCGTCGGGAATAATCTGTCGCGCCTTTTTATCCAATCCTCGCGGCATCGGAATGGATGCGAAAACGGTCGCGCGCGCGCGTTCGTACCTCGTCGCCGCCGCGCGAGTCGTCACGGACGACCGCCGACTTTTTTGGTGCATCTTTTGCGCGCGCATCGTCGTCGTCGTCGTCGTCGTCGTCGTCGTCGTCGTCGTCGTCGCCGTCGCTCGCACCGCGCGCGACGCGACGGATGCGCGCGCGACGCGCGGCGCCGCCCCGCGTCGCGCCGGCGCGCGCACCGATCGGCGCGTCACCGCCGCGCCGCTCGCGAGCGTCGCGCGCGTCATCGCCGTCATCGGCGTCGTCGTCGCGTACGTCATCGTCTCTCTCGAGCGCCGCGTCCGCGTCTGCGGCGCTCGATTCGATCGATCGATTCGATCGAGCCGCGCGCGCGCGCCTGTCGCGTTTCACGTACACGTACATACATACATAGACGTACAAGACCGCTTGTATGTATCATGGAACGAACCTTTGGTATAAAAGTTTTTTTATCGGCAGACGTGCACGGAAAAACGTCCGCGTTCGAGGGGAACAAATCCCTTTCCATCCATCGATGCGCGATGCGATGCGACGACGATCGTCGATCGACGCGGTCGGTCGGTCGGTCGGACCCACGGATCGATGGGCCGTCGCCATTGTAGTGTCGTTCGCGGAGCGTCGGAGAGAGTCGGTGGCGATGGTGACGGTGACGGTGCCGCGGACGGTGCCGCGGACGGTGAGGGTGCGCGGACGTCCGTCGGCGTCGCGGCGCGCGAGGCGCGCGCGAGGCGGGACGAAGGCGAGCGGTGATGATGACGACGCGAGGGTGCAGGTGGAGGTGGAGGCGCGAGAGAGGGAAAAGAAGCGACGATACGTGAATTTTACCGGGTTTCCGTTCCCGCTCGTGCCGTTGTTGAGTCGGAGGACGACGAGGACGGAGCTGGTGCCGGGACAGGTGTGGGCGTTCGAGCAGGAGCAAGGGATCGGTTTCGGGCTCGGTGTGTCGACGAACGTGCGCATGACTGTGATTAAACTGCGCGATGGGTCGCTGTGGGTGCACGATCCCATCGCGCCCACGGAGGAGTGCGTGGAGCTTCTCAAAGAGATCGGTGGGGAAGTGAAGCACGCGTGCCTGTCGACGACACAGTACGAACACAAGATTTTCGCGCCGGCGTTCACGCGAAAGTTTCCAAAGTGCGAGTTGTGGATCGTGCCGGGACAATTTAGTTTTCCTCTGCCGCTCCCGAACGCGTTCTTGGGGTTGTTTCCCAAAGGAACGCTCGGAGATCCTTCCAAGCCGCCTCCGTGGAGCGACGAAATCGAGACAGAGTTGCTGTTTCTCCCGCCACTGTTTTGGCATAATTATACGTACTCGGAAGCCGCGTTCTACCACAAGGATACCGAATCTATTTTAGTCACCGATGCCGCGGTGTACGTGGGCGAGACTGCCCCAGGAATTATCGCGGAGGACGATTTAGAGGATTTAGGAAGCGACGAGTGTTTCACGATTCGATTGCTCAAGCTCGGCAACTACCGCGGCGGACGCAATATCGCCTCGCCAAACATTCCAGCGAATCAGCGCGACGAGCGCATCACGAATGGATGGAAACGCATGGCCCTTTTTTCATTATTTATCGCGCCCGACGCGAAAAACATCTTGAATCCGGAATCTAGTTTCCGCGGATTGGCTGGAAAGTTCGTGGTCTCACCAATCGTGTTCAACGTCGTGTTTCAGTTTTATCGCAAAGAGGTTGCGGAGTGGGCTCAAAAAGTGAGTCAATGGAATGCTAAGCGCGTCATCGCGTCGCACTTCCCGGTGCCTGAATCTGCGACCGGGGAGGACTTCTTGGCGGCTTTCGAATTCGCAAAGTCGCCAAAGGCTGTTCCTCTCGAGTACGTGGACGCGGAAAATGATCTGGCGTCACTCAACTTGGTTGTGCGCATCCTGCAAGCGATTAACGCGGTTCCTAAATACGAATAATGTACTTTACATATCAATTAGAAGTAGCTACAGATGTCCTCGGTCTCTCGAGACGTCACTGTAATCAAACGCGCAGCAGAATGATTCCATCACCACGCGTCGTCATCGTCGTCGCAATCCGCGTTTGCGGTTAGCGCGCCGTGGTTTCTATTCCACTCTTCATGGAATTCGACGTCAGCTCTGGTGACTGATGGACGAACTTGCTTTGCCGCTCGTCGGATATCCGCCAGAACGATGGGTCTGAGAGAGCTCGGCGAGACTGGACCAGGCATGTCCTTTGTCTTCTGAAACGTCTCACGCACGGGCGCTCTCGCAGCCTCTTGAATGAGATGTTTCATGTCAGATCCCGAGTATCCATCGGTTTTCTCACACAAGGTATCCAAGTCGCTTTCGCTGAGATTGTGTGCGACGCCTTTACCGGCGCTGAGGGTGCGTAAAACCATATCTCTTCGCGCCGCCGCGCACGGAAGAGGAATGTAGAGCTGTTTCGGCATCCGTCGTCGCGCACCGTCGTCGAGCTCCTGCGGTCTGTTGGTCGCTCCAATGAGAAGTAAACGATCGTTTTCACCACCACCGAGCCCGTCCATTTGAACCAAAAACTCAGTTTTCATTCTCCGAGAGCTTTCGTGCTCGCCATCCGATTTTCTCGCCGAGAGCAACGAATCGATCTCGTCAACAAAAATAACAGCGGGCGAAAGGTGGCGAGCGACGGCAAAGAGTGCTCTGACCATTTTTTCACCTTCACCAATCCACTTGCTCGTCAAACTAGATGCAGAAATCGAGAAGAACGTGGCTCCGCATTGACTGGCCACGGCGCGACCGATGAGCGTCTTGCCTGTCCCGGGTGGACCAAACAAGAGTAAACCCTTCGGAACGGCGCGAGCTCCGACGAACAACTCTGGATTCATCATCGGCCAGACGGCGAGTTCCTGCACGGCCGCTTTCGGATGTTCTAGTCCCGCGATACTGTCCCAATCAACCGACTCGTGTTTGTCCAAGATTTCGCTCACCACTCGTTCGACGATTTCTCGATCGAGTTTGAGAATATCCTCCGCGATGGGCTCACCGTTGGGGGAGAGCTTTTGCATCACCGGTTCGCTGAACGGTGGTCCCTCTTCGTCGTCGTTTCCGCCCTGGTTGGGCTTCACTCGCTGGCCGTTACCGCTACCGCCGTAAGGAGGTACGAAACCGGTACCGCCGCGGCCCCGCCCATACGTTCGAGTCGCACCGTTCGTCTCCTTCGCCGCGCGATACTGCGCGTGCGCCGGTGGTAACCCCTTCGCCGCGTTCTCCAAATCTAATCGTTCACCAGCGCTCATGAACCTCGTCGGTGGTTTATTCGCGACGTCTCGCTCGCCCTCTCCGGACCACCTCTGCTTGGGTTCGCCCGCCTTCTTTTTCCTTCCACGCTTCGCCCCCGGACTTTTACGAGTCGGCGGTTCGAACGGTTTCGGCTTGACGACTGCGTTCTTCGCGCCTCCGTACCCGACGTCTCGCCCCAAGCATCCATTCAAGTCTACGTCGTCCAAAATTTCAAAGTCGTCCTCGGCCCCGTCCGGGTCCAACGCCGCGGGCGGCGCTCCCCAATCGTGTTTCGTCCGTTTCGCCAACGCTTGATCCACCGCCACGACGTCCACTTTCACCTCTCTCTTCGCTCCGCCCCCTTTCCCGCTCACCATCGTCTTCGCGCCCTCGTCTCCCTTGGACGTCGTCGAATCGGTCGCCGCGCCATCCGCCCCCCCCGACCGCGCCTCCGCGCCTTCTCCCCCTCCCGCGCGTCCGCCTCCGCCGCCGTGCATCTCATCTCGCACCGCGCGCATGTGACGCTCGATCTGTCCCAGGATGGGCGCGATCAACGCCTCGTCCGCCTTGGATTTCGCCGCTTCCGGAAGTAATAAATCGCGCTGCTGAATCAACAGCTCGAGCGCTCGCGTGTGATCGCCGTCGCGTCGCGCCGCGGTGATGGCTTTACGCTGCTCAGCGAGCACGTTGAGCGTGCGCGCGGCATCCGCGCTCACCATGGTCGCTCGCGCGCGGCGTCTCCGCGCGCACGACGCGTGCGTCGAGGTGTGCGACGCGGGTGCTCGGTTTCTCTCGGTGTGTTGTTTTTTCAAATCGGCGGCGACGGGCGGCGACGCGCTTTTCGAGAGATCGATCGGAATCGCGGGGGAGAGGGCGAGAGAGCGAGTGATTCGATGAGTTATGTGATTTGCAACGTCGTCCGCGTCGTTACGTGGCGTACGTGCGAGCGTCGTCGGCGTCCGGGACGGACGCGTCGAGGGACATTTGAGACGTCGATTCGAAGACGTCGCATCGACGACAGAGCGCGCCGATGGCGCCGTCCACGATGAGGGTCCGATCGAGGTCGATGAAGTGAAGGAAGAGCGCGGTGAGATGGGTCACGGCGTGATCGATGTCGTCCGCGCCGCACACCTCGCGAATGGAGTGCATGGAGAGCTGCGCGGCGCCGACGTCCACCGTTCGGATGCCGGTGCGCGTGGAGAAGATGGGTCCGATGGTGGAACCGCATCCGGTGTCGCTTCGAACGACAAACTCTTGCACGGGCACGCCCGCGCGCTCGCCGAGCTCGCGGAACATGAACGCGGTCACCGCATCGGTCGCGTATCGCTGATTCGCGTTGTGTTTGATGACCAAACCTCCGTGCATCTTCGGCGCGTGGGCGGGTTCGTGTCTGTCGGCGTAGTTTGGATGCAAGGCGTGCGCCATGTCCGAGCTCACGCAAAAGGATGCCCTTCGCGTGCGCTCGTCCAAACCCTCCACCGCCTCTGGGTTCAACGCGGCGGCGATGCGCTTGATCGCGTCCGTCGTCATCGCGCCCGCCGCGCCGCTCGATGACTCGCTGCCCACCTCTTCGTGGTCAAAGTGCATGATCATTCGAACGCCCGAAGCCTTCTCCAGAGCCTCGTCCGTCGACGCGTTCAACAACGCGTGAAGCGATGTGTAACAACTGACCAAATTATCCAATCGTCCGCTGTACACGAACTCTCTCTGCGCGCCACCGATCGCGCTCGGTTGCGTGTCGCACAGTTGCAAATCGAAATCGACAATGTCGCCCGGCGCGCATCCAATCTCATCCGCGATCAGTTTCAATAGCAACGGGTGATGCCTGCTCGACTCCTCGCCTCGGTCATCCTCCGTTTTCTTTTCCTTCGTCTCCTCGCCTCCCTCAGCCTTCGATCGAGTCGCCAAAATCGGCGCCATGTGCTGTTGAAAATTCACCTTCATCCCCTCGCTGTTCACGCCTCGATCCAAGTGAATCGCGAGCGTCGGAATTCGACACACCGCTCGATCGATCTTCACCAACCGATGAAACACCTCATTCGTCTTCGACGATTTCACCACCACTCGTCCCGCGATGCCCAAATCTCTATCGAACCACGTGTGCCAGAGTCCGCCGCCGTACGGTTGCACGCGAATCCGCACGTCGCCCCCCCCGTCCACCCTCGTGTTCGGTTTCAGCTTGGGACACGGCGAATCCGTGTGCGCACCGACGATGACGAATCCATCCCCGGCCTCGTACCCACCACCGACGGCGAACGCGACGCACGCCGACGCGTTGCGCGTGTAAAAGTACTTTCCACCTCGCCGCAACGACCACGCGTCGCGCTCGTCCAGTTCCTCGTACCCTCGCGCGCGGAGCGCCTCGCACGTCGCGAGCACGGCGTGGTAGGGCGTCCACGCATCGTTGAGGTACGTCACGAGGCCGTCCGCGCGTCCCATACCGCGTCGCCGTCGGATGGCGTCCCGCGACGACGACCCGATCGAATGCCGTGCCGATGCGTGTGCGCGTGCATGGACTCGTGACGAGTCGGGACCCACCGATCGGGTGGTCACGAGGCCATCACTGTTTGCCCACACGAATGCAGACACGTCCCGGACCCCCGTCCTCGGGTGATGAAAACCCCAAGCGCGCGGCAGTGCGACGCGCGTGGAGACGACGAGAGACTCGGCGCGAGAGAGAGAGAGCGCGAGAGAGAGCGCGCATGGAGGCCATTCCGAGCGAGTTTCCTCGTCAACAGGTGCGCGTCGTCCGATGGAAACGTGCGATGCGCGCGAGGGATGAAAAGGCGCGCGCGCGCCGATGGGTCGAGACGAATGGGGCGGCGGGTCGAGGGAACGACGCGGGAGGGCGAGCGCGATGATGCGTGGGAGAGGGAGGATGACTGACGAACGCGCGCGTCGCGTCGATGCAGGATGGATTCGTCGATTGGAGTAAGGTGGATCCGGAGTCGATCGAACTCCCGGCGGAGGAGATCGCGCGCGCGGGTTTGGATCAGCCGGTGGAGGTGGAGTTGGACGACGTCAAGGAAGAGAGCGGATTCGCGAGCGTGATCGTGGTGGATAATTTGCCGCAGATTCCCGAGGCCAAGTTTGCCAAGCTGTTGAACGTGTTGACGAAGATTTTTAGTCAAATCGGAGAGGTGCGCGAGGGCGGCTTGCTCATGCCGCAAGACGAGGCGACGAAGACGTCTCTCGGGTACGCGTTTATCGAGTTTGCGACGGAACAGCAAGCGCAGAGTGCGGTGGAACAAACGAATGGGTACAAGCTCGATAAGTCGCACATCTTCAAGGTGTGCAAGTTTGACGACTTTGAAAAGTACCAAAAGGTGCCGGATGAATACAGCGCGCCGCCGCCCAAAGCGTTCGCGAGACGGGAAAACACGCAAGCCTGGATGATGGATCAACGCGGACGGGATCAGTTTGTGTGCAGATTTGGTGATGAAACACAGATCTTCTGGAACGATCCGCAGACGAAAAAGGGCGAAGATGTCTACACTCGCACGCACTGGACGGAGTCGTACGTGCAGTGGTCGCCAAAGGGGAGCTTCTTGGCCACCGTGCACAGACAAGGTGTGGCGCTTTGGGGCGGTGACTCGTTCGGTCGCATCGCTAAGTTTGGACACAATGGTGTGCAGTTTATTGAGTTCTCGCCGTGTGAACGTTTCCTTGCCACTGGTTCGACGCACGAACCCACCAAGGCTGGCGAGATGACGACTGTTGTTATCAACTTTTTCGACACCCGCTCGGGTGGCAAGTTGCGTCAATTTATGGGACCCATTAGTGATTTCGTAGGTCAAGGCCAACAGGGATTCACTTGGCCTGTGTTCAAATGGTCTGGTCAATCCAAAGATGATTCCGGTGCCTTCTTTGCGAAGATGGGTACCGGCGTGATCTCTGTGTACGAAGCGCCGGAGATGACGCTCGTCGACAAGAAGTCCATCAAGCTTGAAGGTGTTGTTGATTTCTGCTGGTCTCCCGCCGATCCCATTCTCGCCGCCTTCCAGCCGGAGCAAGGCGGTGGTAACCAGCCCGCGCGCGTGTCGTTGATCGGCCTTCCGTCCAAGAAGGAAGTTCGCTCTAAGAACTTGTTCAACGTCGTGGGTGTGAACATGTACTGGCAGTCTAGCGGGGATTACTTTGCTGCGAAGATTTTGCGCACGACGAAATCCAAAAAGAGCACGTACAGTGGATTCGAGCTCTTCCGCTTGCGTGAGCCGAACTGTCCGATGGAAGTGCTTGAACTCGCCAACAAGGCTGAGAAGATTGTGGCGTTTGCGTGGGAACCGAAGGGTCACCGCTTTGCCGTCATCCACGGCGACGGTGCGCGCCCGGATGTCTCCTTCTACAGCATGAAGGACAAGCAAGGTAAGAACAACTGCACACTCATTGGTACGATTAAGAACAAGACGGCCAACCACTTGTATTGGAGTCCGAACGGCCGCATCATCATCCTCGCCGGTTTGAAGACGATGAACGGTCAGTTTGAGTTCTACGACGTCGACAACATGGACACCATGGCCACTGTCGAGCACTTCATGGCTACCGACGTGGAATGGGATCCCACTGGTCGATTTGTCACCACCGCAGTGACGAGTGTTCACCAAATGGAGAATGGATACCACATGTGGACCTTCAACGGCAAGCTCTTGTACAAGTACGGCAAGGATCGCTTCTTCCAATTCTTGTGGCGTCCTCGCGGAAAGAGTCTTCTCTCCGCCGAGCAAGAAGCTGAAATTGAGAAGAACATCAAGAAGTACAGTAAGCGTTTCGAAGAGCTCGACGAGAAGATCAGAAACGAGGCCGATTCGAACGTTGCGAGCGAGAAGAAGAAATCCGAGGAGAAATGGAAGGCGTGGGTCGAGTCCAAGAAGGCTGTCCGCGACACCCCCATTTACAAGTCTACCCTCGAGGAACTTCTCGGCGATCAAGCTCCGAAGAAGGACTACGTCGAGACGAAGGTAGTCGAGGAAGAAATCTTGTCCATCACGGAGGAACCGATATAAAGAGAATTTCACAAACTTTGTTCAATACGAGTATGAATGCGTCGTTTCATTACACATAAATCATCGTCGCGAAGGCACCGTGCACCAACCGTCATCGTCGGGCTCATTTTTCCCTCTGCGCGCGGACACATCGGCGGTATCATCGCCCTCGTCTCGAACGCCGAAAGCGCCTCCGAGTTGATCCGCCAAACCGTCGGCGTCAACCTCTTCCATGTTGTCGTCTTCCCCGTCGCTCGAGCTATCTCCCGTGTCCATGTCTCCTCCACCGTTCATGGTCCAGCGTCTATCCTCTTCGATCAGCTTACTCCGTTCGATCGCTTCTCGCGGTAACGGCGTCGATTCGATCTGAGCCACAAAGTCGTACGTTCCCTCCGCGCACTGTTCGTGCATCGCCCACAACGCCTTCGCCACCTCACGAGGCGACCCATCCTCGCACGACACGTTAAAATCATCACCCAATATTTCAATCAATAAATCTTCCAACTCCAACTCATCCTTTCTCTTTCTCGACGCGAACCAAGCCGCGATTTCTTCCTCCGCCTCGTTTACTTTTCGCTCCGACTCGGCGCCGCCCCACGCGTTCACCACCGCCAACTGTATCGCCGTCCATCGATCGAACACCGCCTTTACCCCTCGTCGAAACGTCGGCCAGTGTTCCTCCGGCACGACCGTCACCGCACCCCCTCCCATGAGCATGGCTCGCGCCTCCGCCGCGCTCCTCGGCGCCGCGCTCGCCGGCCCCGACACCCCCACCACGTGTCCCGAACGAAGTCTCATCTCCTCCTGCGTCGTCGCGCGCGTCCATCACCGTCGTCAGTCGCGCCGCTCCGTTCGTCGAAAAATCACGCGCCCGACGTCTCGAGCGCCGTCTCGAGCGCGCTCGCCGCCGCGCGCGCGTCGCGCGCGACCCGCCGCCGCCGCGCCGTCTCGAGCGCGCGCGCGCGCACCGTCTCCCCGCTCGTCGACCCGCTTCGAAGCTTCATCGAACGCCGCGCGCGCGAGCGAGACGACGGGAATTCTCGTCGTCTCGCTCGCGCGCGCGGCGTTCGATGAAGCTTCGAAGCGGGTCGACGAGCGGGGGGACGGTGCGCGCGCGCG
>MDTE01062665.1_pt1 | contig 10374 bp, 11 predicted proteins | sample 811231 | NCBI WGS metagenome assembly MDTE01 (sample SAMN05326651, study PRJNA326480) | marine metagenome | isolation source: seawater | place: Indian Ocean: Red Sea | collected 2010 | reverse complement strand
TAACTATGATAAATCAGAGTTTGATAGACAAACACCTCTATCAGAAGATGATACCTATCTTGAAGAAGTGTATAATAAAATGCACAAGCTTGAAGAGTTTACCGATCCTAAATCATATAAAACCTACAATGAACTTAAAGCAAAACTTGTTAGTGTCTTAGGCGAAGATGCTGTAGGTGCTGGTGCATCATCTATAAATGATGAAGTAAAATTAGGTAATAGTACACCTCCTCCATCTATGAAAGTTGAAGAGGTTTTAGATGATGCGATTCCTGATTTTAATGAAACAGCAGAAGATACTTCGTCTAAAAAGAAAGACGAAGATGACACAATGTCATATTTTGCTAACCTAGTTAATGACGATTAAACTGGGACTACATCATCAGAACGATTGATGGTGTTGGTCATAGAATTAGCTAATATTGTAGTGCTCTGGTTAGAAACATTGTTAGAAACTGGAGCACTTACTGGAACTATAGGTTGAAAATTTACATTAGCTCCATTTTTTGATAAGCTAATATTTTCATCTTGTAACCTGATTAAGTTAGATTGTGGACCAATATCTCTTGCTCCTTCTATAGCTCTTTCAAATTCATTACCTACATCCATACCTGGTCTGATTTCAAGTATAACTTTTGGTACGTCAGTTCTTTCTTCCTCTCCTGGTCTAGAAGAGGTATTACTGTAGACGTTTGTTCCTGATGCATATTGTCTAAATATTCTTTCAACCTGAGGATTATTGGATTTATACTTATTTAATAATTCAAAAACTTTACTCTCAGGTAAGGTTTTAAGAAATTCATTTATCTTTATATCATTTCCTGTTTTAACAACGTTAGTAAATTGCTGCTCTACAGGACTAAGTTGTCTTATAACAGAAGTAGTATCGATATTGGCCAAACTACTTGAAGATCCACTTGGAGCTGTAAAAGACCTCTCTATTCTTTGGCCTTCTATTTGAGCTATTTCTCCAGCAATTCTATTTACAGCTCCAGAATTTACTCTAGGAATTGGAGCTATTGAATCATTTATTCCAGGAGATACTATTGCATCACCAATGTTTGGAGCTGATCCAATGTTTATTTGTGGAATTATAGATCTTCTATCATTTGCTATTATGTTATTAGGCTGATTAATTGATATTTGTCCCGCTTCACTTGTAATTGTTCCACCAATATCATTACCATTAACTACAACGACTTCAATAGGAGCTTTATTTGTAATTTCTACTTCTTTTAGTGCTTGACTTTCTGGTTGTGCTAATCTAGCAGCTGTTGCATCAAAGATTTCTTTTTCAAGACGCTCTCTTTTATTTTGTTCTCTTACCGCGATTGCTTCATTGGCCGCTCTTATATCTGATATTTGACTTCTATCTCCAGGAAAACTTGGCATCACTCCACTTGATATAGTTCCATCAGCTGTTGGCTTCATTCCAAGACCAGTTATGAATGCACCAATTGGATTTGCTCTTCTTATATTCCTTCCTACGAATGATCCAACATCATTAATGTTTGGTAAATTATTAAATATCCCACCAAATCTATTTACACGATTTTGATTACCAGTCTGTCGATTATTATTTTGTTGATTATTATTTTGTTGATTACCAAACCTTTCATTACCTGATCGAACTTGACCATTGATAATTCGTACATTATTACCACGAGTATTAACATTAGTACGACCTTGATTACCGAATACTCTATTAAATCCTCCTCTTACAAGTCTTCCAACTGCTCTTAAGGCTCTTCCTAATCCACCTAATAAAGATCCTAATCCTAGCAATTCTAATAAACTTGGAAACTTAAATCCACCATCTTCTTCTTGATTCTGTATTCTGTTTCGATCTCTATCACTTGTCCTTACAGGCATTGCAATAGGTACTGCAGGTTTTCTTTCTCTTCTATCTTCTAATCTATCTAGGTTTCCTCTTCTATCTCTTAAAAACTCATCTTCTAAAAGATTTCTTATTGCTGCTATTTCTTGTATAGTGGCATCTTGTAAATCATTACCTTCTAATAATAACCTCAATGTATCAGCTTGATACTGAGTTGTTTTATCATCGCTTTCTTTTATAATATCACGAATTTCTTCTAGTATTTCATTAGTCTCTTGAGTTTTTTGTACAAGTTCTCTTACAGATTTTGGAGTCATAAGATTTGATAATAAATTACCTACGCCTCTCAATGGTGCTGTAGCAAATCTGCCAACCGCACCAGCGGCTCTTCCAATTCTATCAGTTACTCCACCAATAAGTCTGCCAGGTAAACCTATGATACTACTTGCAGCACCCGATATTACTCTTCCAGCACCACGAATAGCTCTTCCCGGTAAGCCTAATATTCTTTGTAAAGCATTAGGAAGAGTTGTAGCGCCTGTACCTAATATCTTGACACCATTACTTTCTACATCAGATAATATTTTACTAATATTTTGTAATCTTATGTCTATACTTGTAAGCTTTACAAGTTCAGGAGATTCTTGAAGTCTTTCAACGGTTACAGGACCGGCACCAGAAACTCTAGGAACCTGTGTAGTATCCTGATTTTCAGCTCTTTGAACATCAACATCTGGAATAATTTGTCTTCTATCAAGACCTATGCCCCTATTGATTTCTACTAGTAGCTGTCTTATTTGTTCGAGTTTTTCTTCCATTACCTTCTTCTCATCTGTTGCTGTTTTATCTTATCGTTCTCTTCTTTTATATATTGACTTAAAAGAGATATGTACACTTCTCTCTCCCAAGGTATCATATTATCAAGTTCAGTTAAAGAATATTTATGATGTTGTAATAGTGCGAAGTTGGTCTTATAATGATTCACTAAGGATTCATTAGAAGACCACACTAAAAAAAATCGGTAATATTCCTCACTGTCACTTTATTATGTTTCTTACAACTGCTACACTCAAATTCATGATCAATATAAACGGTTGGCATCTCTTCAATAAATTTTCTTACCTTACTAAATTGCTCATTGGTCATAGATTCTATAAATTCAATAACTTTTTCTCGTGGTTCATCTTTTAGTAAAACTTTATTATCTTCTGTACTGATTGAAACCATACAATCGGCAATTAATTCAAGAATTGAATCAACTTCATTAGGTTTATCAATTATCTTGTTGTTTTGAATCATTTTAGTATAGATAGGCCATGTCATTTCAACTGTTACATTTTCGGCTATTTTAATATTTGGCTCTATCTTTTCAGGCATATCAACTTTAGCATCTTCGATATTTACTGATATTTCATTTTTATGTTCACATTCACTACATGTAATCATCAAATTAACTTTCTCGCCTACTGACTTTGATCTTATTTTTGTAAACATATATTCAATGTCAAATAATTTTAATTCATTTGATTTGAATTCATCATCAATACACGCGTTAATTGTATCTGTTACTGCTCTTAATGAGGCTACTTTATCATTTGATTCAAAAGCCATCATCAATATTTTTTCTTCTTTTACTAAGTATGGTCTAAATCTTACTGTTTGATTTAGAGATGGTATAGTCATTTCATACTGTGGTTTATCATTTAGTTTAGGTATCATTCAATTCTCCAATTATTATTCTGATAAAGCTGGCTGATTCACAAAAGGTTTACCATTAAAGCTTCCTGGTACAGGAATTTCTTCCCAATTGGTATAAGAAAGTTGACAGTTATATACCGCTATTACATTACTTGCTTCATAACTCATTTCAACAGGATTTAATGTAGTTGGAAATGCTTCGAATAATCTACAACCATAAATCCTTGTTGGATTTTTCTCATTGTCATCATCCATTTGAAATATATCTACTGTTTTTTGAAAAACATTTTTATACTGTAATTGATGTTTATTATAATTTACTGTACTACCTGCCCATGCCTCAAAGTATCTTTTAGCTTGATAATCATTAGTAAGATAAAAAGTAAGACTTATATCGTCTACTGCGTATCCATAAGGAACTTTCTCAAATTTTATTCCTATTTCTCTATCTGCTGTTAGTATCTGTTTACCTGGTAAATTTACATTACTACACATTAGATTAAGTCCTTCAATATCAGTTTCGAAACCTGGTATGTGAGATAGCCTAGGTAATCTAACTTCATACCTGTTAGGTTTCGCTAATCCTCTATGATTACTTATTTTGTTTTTGAAATCATCTATGCTACTCATCTGTTTCTTCTCATTATTCTTCTTGAATCTTTATATACCGTTGATACTGGTGCTTTTCTAAAATCAGCGGTTGGTAAAAATGTTGCGATCTCCCACTCTGGTTTATCGACTAAGGCAAACTTACTTCTTACATGGTTATTTAAATATCTATGTATAGTGGGCTCAACTAATCTTTGAGGAAGACCAGCACCACCAGTATTACCTAATATAGCATCAAGTAATTTAGCTCTTAACACTGCAGGTAAATAATGTAAATTCATTCCAATAAATCCACCAGGTCTTGCTCCCGTTATTATAACTAAAGGAAATGCATCATAGTATGGTAAGGTTTGTCTGTACTTTGGATCGTATTGAAACATGTACATATTTCCTATTGGTCCTTCAGTTTCTGCTCTTGCCACTTGTTTTATTTCAGGTTCGTCCATAATATTAGCAACAGTTGTTTTACCAAGCTGTGCTGCTTTTTTACGAAACCACTCGATAGATTGCTTTGTACGAGGTGTAATACCAGCGCGAAATGCTTCTATCTCTAATTGTTGAAATAAATTCTGTGCCATACGACTATTTATAACTAATCTTTAAAAAACTTTGAGGTAGATTTGTAGTTACAATTTTGCCAATTGTTTTTAAAAAATCTTTATTGTAGATAGTAACAAGGTGCTGACATTTTTCTGGTATTTTATCTTTAATTTTATTATCAACAAGATAAATGTAGCTTTCAGGTAGCATATGAATATTATCGCATTCTCCATAATCTTTTATTCTTTTATGATAGAACCATTTGATTATTTTATCTTCATGGCAAGGCACGCTTAAATACATAAAGCCATTTTCTGTAAGTATCGTTTTAAAATATTGTATAAAATCTAAGAGTTCTTTGTAAGAAGTATGACTAAAAACACTGTAAGAATATATCACATCATATTTTTTATTGATAGTTGGAAACAAATCTTTTTGTCCATTAGGATTATACATCGGATTGTATCTGTTATAATATATCCACTCTGCATTTGGATATTTTTGTCTTCCTTTATCCATAGCTTGTTTATCAATATCTACACAAGTGTAGTTTTCTGGTAATATATTATTATGTTCTAATAAATTACCAAATCCCATATCTAACGTTCCAAAGTTGCCACCAAAATCCAGAACTTTTTTGTTATTAAAGTCTATCATATTCTTTTTAAAGGTTTCAACTTCTTCATTTTCTTCCACTTTTGCATGATACCCATTTCGGCCAGTGTGTCTTCAGTCCATACTTGAAATTGCCAACCACGATCTTTTGCAAAATTATCAGCGGCTTTCCATTTGTTCATGTTTCTTACGTATGTCAAAGATTCACTAATATATCTTCGGCCTTTAATTCCTTGTTTGCCTGGTTTTGGTGGTAGAGTTTCTTTTTTTGGTTTGATTTCAACAAGTATGGTTTTGCCATCTTTCATTTTGATTTTAAGATCAATATAGTACTTATGAAACTTTTTATCGATATCATAATAATATGGTATCACAGTTTCTTCACTTGACCATGACTTAACGTTTGGATTCTTGTCACACCAATTAAAACATTTAGCTTCCCATAATGACCTATAAATAATATTGTCTTGGTCGCCTTTATACTTGGTAGGATTCGATACTCTATATTTACCTTGGTATAAAACCATTCAATTTCTCATATAAATACTACAAACAAATTTAAACTATTTATTGGAGTTATAGTGGCTGATCCTCAATCATTATTTAGACAAACAAACAAAAGTCTTTTTATGAAGTTTCCTAGAGAACAAGATGTAACTGAATATGGAGGTATATTAGAATTTGATGTTTACAAAACAGTACCTCCTAAAGTTACCGAGATGGAGGGTGTTGGTGAGATGTTAGGTCAATTTGGAATCGACATTAAAAATGGAGTTGTAAATAAACTTAAAGGTTTTGAAGGTGCAGGAGCTGGAACAGTAGGTGTTCCACTAGGACGAGGAAGATTCGGGGCTGTCCCATTTAACTTTTCCCCTATCAAAGAAGCACAAAATGAGCAAGCACAAATAGAAGAAACCAGAAGAAATATAGCAAACGCCGATAACGCTTATCGAAATTCTGATCAACGTGGACCAAGCCAAGGAGTGCTAGCTGACAGGACATTTAGAGACAGAACAGAAGGTAGGGTTCAATTATACATGCCTCAAGGTATACAATTAACTGATGGTTTGGAATACGATAAAAATGTAGCGTTCGGTATATTTGGTTCTTTAGTTGAAAGAGGAATTGCAACTGGTGATAACATTATGTCATCAATATTTAAAGGTATAGGTGAAGCCTTTACAACTTTAAAAGATGCAACATTTGGAGGTGCAAGTGAAGAAGTTGTATCTCTTGCTTTAGCAAGACTTTCTGAATTGCCTGGAATAGACCAAGCAGTTCCAGGAGCTGCAATAAGAACTGCATTGCAAAAAACGCCTAATCCAAATATTAGAGCGGTATTTAAACAAGTTAATTTAAGAGAATTGCAATTATTGTTTAAAATGAAACCAACATCTCAAGAAGAAGCTGAAGAAATAAAACGAATAATACATTTTTTTAGAAGAAATGCATATCCAGAATCAATGAGAATAAAAGGAATATCAGCTGGATATAATTTTCCAAGAAAATTTTCAATAAGAATGTTATATGATGATCCAGATACAGGAAGAAGAAGAGATGTAGGATTTAAAATGAAAAAATTACATCTCACAGGCGTTTTAACTACGTTCAATCCTAATAATATGGCATTTTATACTGATGGTAATTTTGAAGAAACTGATCTTCAGTTGACCTTTATAGAAGAGGCGACTTTAGACAGACAAGATGTGGAGCATGGATTCTAATGGCATATTTTAGAAAATTTCCATCAACAGCTTATCAATTTGGCAATGAAGTTAACTTTGCAGTTGCTACTGATCTTACGCCTTATATTAATCTTATTGATCAGATAAAAGATGATACCTCAACATATGAATCATACTTCATATTAGATGGTGATAGGCCTGATCAAGTATCTCAAAAATTATATGATACTACTGATAACTATTGGACATTTTATTTTTTGAACGATAAACTTAGAAGACAAGGTTGGCCTTTATCATATACCGAACTTGTTGATAGAATTAAATTGCAATATCCAAACAGAACTCTGGTGATAAGAGAACATTTAGGAACTAAATTTCAAGTTGGACATGAAATAACTGGATCAACATCTGGAGCAACTGGTATTATATTACGTCGAAATTTAGATCTTGGACAAATAATTGTTAAACCGACCAATAACAATACATTTCAAGCAGAAGTTATAACAAACACTATTGATGGTGTTACCGTAAGTTCAACTGTTTCATCAACATCTTTAGAATATCTCTCAGCACATCATTATGAAGATACTTCAGGAAAAACAGTTGATATAGATCCTACATTAGCACCAGGAGCAAGTTTAGTAGAAATTACTTATCAACAAAGATTCGAGAATGCCAATGAATCTTTAAGAGATATTAAAGTATTTAAACCTGATATAATTAGTACTATAATTACACAATTCCAGTCAGAGCTATGACATGTCGCAGCAGGATTTTACTTCCCCTTTCTCAGTTGAAATTGTATCGGTACTCTTAAAAACACAAAGATTCAGTACAGAATTTGATTTAAGAGCCGTAGTAGCCGAACTGAGTATATATGAACATTTAGATAAACCATACTTAACAGCTTCTATGATAATTGCTGATATTGATAAAAATATTGACCTAGCATCTGAGATTAATATATTAGGAACTGAAAGAGTAGATATAGTCTATAGAGTATCACTTGGTCAAAATGGAACTATAAGAAAATCATTTATTATAAGTGAGGTATCTCGTCAGGCAAAAGATTTTAGTGGTGACGAGGTTATGTTTTTAGAAATGATTGAGGATCATGCATATAGATCAAGTCTCATGAGAATAAGCAAATCTTATAGAGATACTAAAAGAGTTATAATTGATAAGCTTGTTGGTCCTACTGGAAGAAGAGTCAAATTACATGAGGAAATGCTTGAGCACGATGATAAAATAACTCGTGTTTTAGTTCCAAACATGACACCACTTCAGGCCGCTAATTGGATAAAAGATTCTATGACTACTGAAGATGGATATCCATTTTATTTGTATTCTACAATTGCTGATGATGTTCTAAGATTACATGATTTAAAAACTATGTTATCATTAACACCAATGAACATGAGTTTACCTGGTAAACCTGACTTCACTTTTGGACAGCTACATGATTTTAAATCTCGAACTGAAGGTGGATTTCCTGATATAGCAAATCTTTTAACAATAACTAAATTTAATGTAGTTCAAGATCAAAGACAGCTGCATCTAGCAAGAAAAGGAATGACAAGGTCAAAATATAATTTTTTTGATACTACTACTGGTAAAAATACTAAAATAGATTTTTCAATGCAAGAAGTCTTTCAAGATGTTCTAATTAAAAATCTTTTAGAGCAAAAAGGAGAATTCGGAGGAAATGTTTTACAACCTACTTATGATACAACAGCTCTTTTAGATGAAAAAAATACGGCGCTAAATAATTTAGAAGATGACAGGTTTTCAACTAGAGAAATAACACAATTTTGTACATCAAGACAGTTTAATGACTATTATGAGACAAGAAGTTATAGTGAAGCCAGAACTGCTCAACAACATAAAAATAAAATAAAAGCAACGGCACTTAGGCATTGGTTGCTTAAGTCAAGTGTAGACATTGAAACTCCAGGTAAAATTTTTGTCAATGCACCTATTAATAACACCATCGGCAATAAAATTACTATTGCGGTAAGAAGCTCTGTCAATTTCAGATCAGATGCTGATTTTGATAGAACAATAGACATGAATAAAAGTGGCGAGTATCTAATATACTCCACCAAACATACAATTTCTGGAAATCAATCTTATAAAGTAGAATTGACTCTAGCTAAATTAGGTAGTTTAACTAAAGGGAAAACAGCATAATGGGATTAATGGGACCATATTCAAAAGATGAGTTTAAGATACTACAAACTGCTGTACAATTTGAAGGACAGATAAAAGGTTTTTGGGTTGGAACAGTAATATCAAACACTGATCCTCAGCAACTTGCCAGATGCCAAGTAAGAATTTATGGTTTGCATACTGATAATCTTGAAGATATACCACAAGAAGCCTTACCTTGGGCGAGTACTTTAAGGATTGGTGGTGGCGCATCAGGAATAGGTCCATTTGCTGTTTATGTTCCAGGAACAATTGTATTAGGTATAATGTTAGATACAGCTGGACAACAACCAGTAATAATAGGATCTTTAGATCATATAGCAAGTAAAAGTGAAACTCAAAAAACAGATCCTACCATCACTAATTTTCCCTCTCCACCGGATAATGAAATAAGTAAAGAAACTCGAGAAGATCCCACAGTTGGTGAACCACCTTATGAAGGAGAAAAAGTCAAGATACGAGGAGATGATGTAGAAAGTTTTGGAGTAGAAATAACTGGATCTTCAAATCCTGAAAAAATATATAACTATCTTACAACAACAATGGATCTTACACCCGAACAATCGGCTGCTTTTGTAGGTACAGTTTTTGCAGAATCTTCATATGATCCAAAGGCTATCAATCCAGCAGAAAATGCTATTGGAATTATTCAATGGCAGGGGTCAAGAAGAACTGACTTGGAAAACTTCGCCGCTGATAATAAATTGGATATAAATCATTTATCAACTCAAATGATGTTTGTGACATGGGAACTTACTGAAGGAGAAGAGTCTCGTCATTTAGCAAAAATTAAAGCTCAAAAAACTTTAGAAAACGGGGTAAAAGCTTGGAATAAGTACTATGTTAGGCCTAAAGCAAAATTTTATGATTTTGAAAGATATGCTCAAGAACATCCAAGTTTCGGAAAAAGATTAAGTGCTGCTGAAGCGGCATTTACAGAATTTGCAAGAGGTGGATCATGACAGAAATTAATAAAGTAGCTCTTAAAAAATTAAATGATACTCTTAGAAGGATACCTTTAACTGGTAAATTTGCAGATGATCAATCGGTTATAACAGAAACCGGTGGAAAATATAGATCTACACAAGCCAGTATTTTAGGAAAGAGTCCTGGGCAAACAATAGGTGGAATGACAGCAATAACACAATCTGATTTATATCCTGGTGATGAATTATCTGTGCC
>MDTE01145759.1_pt1 | contig 10376 bp, 9 predicted proteins | sample 811231 | NCBI WGS metagenome assembly MDTE01 (sample SAMN05326651, study PRJNA326480) | marine metagenome | isolation source: seawater | place: Indian Ocean: Red Sea | collected 2010 | reverse complement strand
CCGAGTGGCTGAAGGCGCTGGTTTGCTAAATCAGTATGCGGGCAACCGTATCGAGGGTTCGAATCCCTCTCCCTCCGCCAATTTTTTCCGAACTGTTAAAATTGTTTTTTAGCTTTAGAAGATGAACTCGTCTTCAACGCACTAGAAATTTGTCAGAGAGTAACAAGCGCTTATCTGCATAAACTCTAACTAACCAACTACCTTTAACAGCTTTGACCGTTGCCCATGTCCGCCAATTGGACGATTTCTGGTTGGGTAATTGAATAAAAGCATAGGGTTGGCCGTTTCGTATAAATTTAAACCCTATTTTATTTGCCGGTTGAGTGCAGTTTAAGGAGATAAAAGCGTAAACACGCTTATCGGTTTCTCTAAATTCTATCCGCGTGTCTTCTGGAACCCGTTAACTAACATTTCCGGCAATCTGCCAGTTTGTAACAACGCAGTCGTTCTTTAATGTTTGCGCCATAGTGCCGGAACAGTGGCTAAAAACTATGATAAGGCCGGCTGCAGTAATGGCCATAAATATTTGTTTTAAATCATGCAGATTAATTTTTTCCACTAAGCTAAACCATATTTGTAAATTGTTAATTATTTTGAACGGAAACTAGGTATTTAAATACAGACTGTAATAATTTTGGACTCTGAATTCTCTGTATTATAGCAAAAAAGTTTTAAATTTTTTACCGATTGCCCTTACAGAGTATATCACTGTGGTCAACGAGGATAAGATTATCAACGGGGAAGCCACTTATTCGAGCTTTGGAAATTAGTTTATCTTTTACCTCTTTATTTAATGATGGTTTTCTTCCTAGTAACCAGAGGTAATCCAGCGAAGGTCCTGCGACAAGTGCATAATTATATTGTTTGTCGAGTTCAAAGACATGGTAGCCACCCGAAAAAGGCCAAAAGAAGGTAACGGAGAGGCTAGCCACCCTCTTGTCACCCTGAAAACGTGCCGAACCTTTAGCTTCTTCCCAACTACATTCCTTTCGGTTAAACCCTCGATTAAGAACGCTAATTGTGCCGTCTTTACGAAGGCCATAACTAGCTGTCACGTTAGAGAGACCCCTTTCAAAACTGTGGTCCAGACGCATTATTTCATACCAAATTCCTTTGTAACGTTTGATATCGAATTCTTTAACCGCAGTAACAGTATTAGGTGCAGACGTACAACCAGAAATGAGAGGAATTAACAAGATTAAACAAGTAAGAGTGGTTCGTCCTAACGTTGAGATTTTCTCCAGCCAGCCTCGGTTGCTTCTTTCTCGGAACAAAACCATCTTTCACCCTTCATTTCATCAATTTTTGTGAGTGCGTAATATTTTCCGTTAGGGAGATGATAAATTAATTTTTTACCCCTACCGATATTTCCTTTAATTTTGCATAAACTTTCATCGCGGGTTTCTCTCTTTTTATTGTTTAATCTAATACCTCGGCGCCAATGCCAAGGTTTAACAAAATTTCCACCCCATAGACCAGCCTTTGTATTCCTTGCGACTTTTTCATCGTACTCATAGTCTCTTGAGTATTTAAGGTATGCCAAAGCCCATCCCTTGCGGACCATCCATTTATTGAGGTTTAAAGTTCCTATTCTACATATTGCTATAATACGCTTATACCGGTCAGTATTCATCTCCTTGCAGTTTATTTCCGCAACTCCAATTTTTTCTTTTAACGCTCCGGTAGCCTTTTCTCCGCAACGATATTTTTTACTATTTTTCAAACACCACTGTTTTCTTTCTGGGGCATCGATACCGTGCAACCGAATACGTTTGTTCTTTAACTTAATGGTGTCGCCATCGATTACGTAGGCTGGACCGGTTAAAGAATCGACGTCCACAGCAAATGCAAAGGCGCCCAATGACAATAATGTTGTGCCGAATAAAACTATAACAATTAGGCGTGATACGTTTTTACTTTGTAAAGTGATCAGATAAAAAGGAAAAAGTTTATTTAAGGACGACATGAAATCTAATTCTGATGAAAATTTATTTTGTATAGCCCGGAATAAATTCTGTTAAATCAATTTCTTCGTTGCCCGGAACATAAATTTCATCTGGATAATTATCTTTTCGAGTGGCGTCTATGCCTGTCTTGGTGACGAGATGTGATCCCCCGGCTGGATCATATGATGCGGGGTCGAGTGGTGATCCCTTAGCATATGGAACCATAAAAATATCATGGTCGGCGCGCACTCTTACCGAGATAGCGTGCAGGACCTCTGTATCATTATAAACGTCGACGTCTTCGTCTACTACGATGACAAATTTTAAGAAGGGGTCTGCAACAAAGGCTGCCATAGCGACCTGCTTGGCTTCACCTTCCATCATTTTCTTAATTGAAATAAAACAAAAGAACCGGAATCGTCCCGAACGCGGTATTGCGATCTCACGAACATTAGGACACGCAATCTTAACTGTTCTTTCAATAAAAGTAGTACGAATGATGCCTGATAAAAGCAGATTATCAGCATGGCCTACAAAAGCATTTTGGTAAAACGCATTTTTTCGTCGAGTGATTGCCTTGATTTCTAGTACGGGGTTGTTGCGTTGAGGACCGTAGGTTCCTGGGTATTCCCCAAAGGGAGCCTCCTTTCTTCGCTCGCCTGGGATTGTTTCACATTCAAGAATAATTTCGGCGTTAGCGGGGACGTCTAGCGGTATCGTTTTACATCTTATTGTAGGAACTGCTTCTTGGAGAATAGCGCCAGCCACTTCAAGCTCATCAGTATCCATAGAGGAAAAAGCAAGTGAGCCAATAAAGAATCCCGGGTGGTGACCGATAATTATGGCTACAGGACAGGGTTGCCCGCGTGTTTCATATTTTTTCCATATCACATTTGCGTCGGCAGTTTCGGAAAATTGTACTCCCAACAAATTATTTTCGTGGACCTCATGACGATAAATACCGATATTATTTATATAAGTATCCGGGTCGCGCATAAGGGCCATCCCGGCAGTGATAAACGGGCCGGAATCCTTTTCATGGTATGTGCATATTGGAAATTCACGCACGTTTACGTCTTCCCCTGAGGTAATGACCTCTTGTACAGGGGCAGCGTCTTTGATTTTTATTGGTTGGATCGGTCTTGCTTCTCTTTTTGCACATTCATTCAAAAAGTCGGATATAGACCCTTTATCTAACCCAATACCATAGCGCAAGCGTTCAAACTTGGCGTGCATGTTGGCAATGAGAGGAAATTTTGATCCCTTGACGTTTTCAAAAATAACCAGTGGAAATTGTCCATCCTTCTCCAGACGATGTAAAATACCTGATACGCCGAATTTGGGGTCAACCTGCTTTGTAATGCGTATAACCTCTTCGGGGTGCTCTGCCTCCAAGTAATCAATAAAACCGTGTAGATCGAGTGGGTATGAGTTGAGTTGGTTGGTCATCGTTTCAATTTGGCTTGGGCGGGTCGATCGGCCCTTTTGCATTGATCCAAGCGGTTATTCCACCAGCTAAGTGAGCGACTGGAGAGAGCCCCATGTCTTGTGCAACCTTAGCAGCCAAAGCGGATCGAAGGCCACTCGCACAATAAAAAATGAAGGTTTTATCCTCTGAAAAGAAGTTTTTATGATAGCTGCTTTCTGGATCAATCCAGAATTCGAGCATGCCTCTAGGAACGTGACGAGCACCCTTAATTCGGCCAGTTTTCGTCATCTCTCTGATATCCCGTAAATCAACAAAGGTCACATTGTCTTTACCATGAAGAGAGAGACCTTCCTCAATTGAAAGAACTCTCAAATCAGCCTCAGCGTATTTGACCATTTGTTTGCTAGATAATTTGATTGATTGTGGCAATGAAAGTCTCGAAAAGCTAAATTTTAGTTATAATTTACAATAGCAAATGTTGTCTACCAAGCGAAGATTTGTTGCAGGGTTTAAATAATCATAATTATTAGTGTGTTGGTATAGTTTGTCACTTATTTAATGGAGGCTTAAAATTAATTGGATTCAGAAAAATAGGTTGGAGCTAATTTGTACACCGTTTTTCTTTCATTTAAACTAAACTAAAATTAACTGGATTTGGATTTCTAAATGTTTATTTGCGACTCACAGGTACATATTTGGGCGGAAGAGACCCGGGATAGGCCCTGGACGCCAGGAGGGCAGGAATTGGTGTATGACATGGGGCACCGTCCTAAACCTATAGGGTATGAGGAACTTAAGGAGCTTATGGATGAGGCGAGGGTTGATCGCGCACTAATTGTTCCTCCCACCTGGGATATGGATCGCAATGACCTCGGGTTAGAAGCGGCTACCAAATACCCTGATCGTTTTGGATTAATTTGTAGAGTGCCTCTCTTAGACCCTAAAAATGGCGAGTTTTTGCTTCGAAATTTAATTGATGATCCCGCTGTAAAGGGTGTGAGGCTGACTTTTTTCAGAAAAGAGGAGGCGACTTGGCTTTTTGATGGTACAGCTGATTGGTATTGGCCTGTGGCTCAGGAGTTAGGAGTTCCGACAATGATTCACGCGGCTAAATTTTTTCCTAAGGTTGCCGAGATAGCTGAAAAATTTCCTGATTTAAACCTTATACTTGATCATATGGGGGTTCCTGGTGGAACCAAGGACGAAAATTGCAGACCATATGTTGACGCTACGGCATCTCTATCAAAATTTGAAAATGTTTCTGTTAAACTGTCTAGTCTCCCGGCAAAAACCTCAGAATCTTATCCATATAAAAATTTAGAACCTTATGTTCAGAAGTTAATAGAATCTTTTGGACCAGAGCGTTGTTTCTGGGGGACGGATTTGTCCCGTATTCTCGGCGCCGTAGGAGGGAGCTATAGGGATTGTGTTACCCACTTTACCGAAGAGATGAAATTTTTGTCTTCGGAAGAATTAGATTTAATCATGGGAAGGTCGCTCTGCAACAAACTGGATTGGCCAATACCATGAAGCCAAACTTATACTCTGCTGTCGGCTTCCAATCGTCTGCCAATAAGATAAGTAGCGAAAGAGACTAAAGAATTTTATGGCTTGAAAACCGTCAACTGAAATCTAACTAAGTAAATAATAGAGAAACAGCGCTTAATATTAGGATAGCGTAGACAGCCGGCCTAAACCACCTGACAGGTGCGTAGCCATATAAATACTGCCCTAAAATGGCGCTAATAATAAATATTGGTGCAATAATAAATGCCCTTGCAATTAAGGTTTCTTGATATATCCCCTGGATAGCGAGCCCGGATATGGCGACGATGAGATTGCTGACGAGTGCCATGAGGACGTTGGCTCTAATGATCTCAATTCCTGAAGATGAACTGTAAAAATATAGTGCGCTGAGGGGAAATGCGGCGACGCCAAAGCTGCCTGTTATTCCTCCGGCTATAGCTCCTGTCGTAACACCGACGGCACAGCGTCGATTACCTTTGTACCTCCAACCCGATATCATGAAGAGAGTAATCAAAATAATAAAAATGCCCATTCCTTTTTTAATAAAATTTGGGTCGGCCGTTACCAGGAAAAGTAAACCTAAGCTCAAGGTAACTGCACTAGCTCCGGCGAGCGGAAAAATTTCCTTCCAATCTGCTTTTGCCACTGCTCTCGGAAAAAGGGTTGCTTGGATCAAAAACATAACGATCAGGATCATTGCAAATCCGCTTACGGGTCCAAACAATATTACAAAAAAAGGTAGCGATACCAACGCACCGCCAAAACCGGCATAGCCCTGTATGACCCCGCTGGGAATTGCAACAAATGCGGCTAACGTCATATTGATGTTCCAAATCCCGGAGAGGTAAATTAATAATTCATTCATTTGACAAGTATAACTTTAAAGGCCTAACAGTTTTGCGGCAGTCCCGCCGAGAATTGCCTCGCGATCCTCGGCGATTAGGCCCGGAGTATTCATTATCAAATCTACCTCTGTACTGGTCCATCCGTAGGGGTAATCGGTTCCCATCATAATTTTATCGGGGCCCGTTTGGGTAATAAGGTGTCGCAGGGACTCCGGGTCGAACACGATTGTGTCGAAATAAAGCTGGCAATCCCTAAGATACTGGGTTGGTTTTTTCTTTGGTAATGGGCCAACACGATCCGGGAAGGTCTTAATTACCGCATCTGACCGATGTGCGTAGGAGGCAAAGTATCCTCCTCCGTGAACCGCACAAATTTTTAGACCAGGATGGCGATCCAATGTACCTTCAAAGATAAGATGGGAAAGAGCAATAGTCGTGTCTAGAGGATTCCCTATTGTATTGGTCAGTACACCAGAACCAGAAAGTCTTGATTCAGCGAGTTCCGAGCCTGCTCCTTTTGGATGCATAAAAACCAAAAGGTCCATTTCTTCGCATTTGGCCCAAACGGGGTCAAATTTTTGATCTGAAAGCTCATCTCCCTCAACACTACACCCGATATTTACGCCACGTAGCCCCAAGGCCTTTATGCCATGTTCTATTTGTTCCACTGCTAGCTTTGGGTGCTGTAAAGCGATACTTGCAAACGCAACGAAACGGTCCGAGTGAGCGGCACATAATTCCGCTAAACTTTCATTTTGAATTCGAATGATTTCTGCTGCCTCGTCTAGGTCAGCGTGATACCAATATGGGTTGATACTAAGAGCGGATATGTCAATGCCCTGCGCGTCCATTGCCGATATTCTTTCGGACGTATCTGTCATCAGCAGTTTTGTATTTTCTGCTTGGTACCCTAGTACAGCTAGTGCATCAGGTACGGCGCAATGGGCGTGGATATCAACAGTTGTAATCCGTTTGCCATCTATGGAGACCTCACGTCTGTGGGTGCTGTCCTTGTTTGAGTGACTACAAACCGAGCCATTTTCTGAGGCAGATCGCCGAACCCCACAATCCACAAATCCAATGCCGGCGAGCCCGTTTCTCATTTTAAACTCCAAGGTTTTTTTCTTTGGGTTTCTATTTTTTATTTTGGTTTTTTATAATTCCACCGTAGGCTCTAATTAACAAGCTAAGGCTTTTTACTATTGCAAAAACCCGTCTTTTTAAGACCATTTTCCTGCTATACAGAGAAATTGCTTGAGTAATAAACATTTTGCCTTGGATTTGTTAAACGGTCGAATCAGAGTTTTCAGGTGGTTTCGACAAAGTTCGTCAGGGTCCCTGATTATAGTCTGGTTAAAAAAACGGTCATATCCAATTCAGGCTTTTGCGTTCTTGCAAATTTAACGATGCCATGTTTCGGTGTTTCACGCGAGTAGGAGAAAATGGAATGACAAAATTTAAAACTGTAGATGCTGTCATTGTGGGTGCCGGATTTTCTGGACTCTATCTACTCTATTTAATGAGACGCCAAGGGTTTACGACAAGGGTCTTCGAGAAGGGGGGTAATGTTGGCGGTACTTGGTACTGGAACAGATATCCCGGCGCCCGCTGTGATGTTGAAAGTATGCAATATTCATATTCTTTTGATGAGGAATTGCAGCAGGAGTGGTCCTGGCCCGAAAAATATTCGGCACAGCCGGACATTCTCGCTTATATAAACCACGTGGCTGAAAAATATCAGCTTTCTCGGGATATAACATTCAATAGTTCGGTCACCGGAGCAAATTTTGAAGAGGATAGTAAGGTATGGAAAGTTGTTGTAGACAACGGAGAGGTTGTCAACGCGCGACATTTGATTATGGCAACAGGCTGTATATCCACAGCAAATTTACCCAAAATTTCGGGAATTAATAATTTCAATGGCTGTACCTATCACACCGGGAACTGGCCACATCAAAAAGTCGATTTTTCCGGACAAAACGTTGGAATTATTGGCACAGGCTCTTCTGGAATTCAATCGATACCGGTAATTGCCGCTGAAGCAAAACATCTTACAGTTTTTCAGCGGACACCGCATTGGACAGTTCCGGCTCGTAATGTACCGATGACGGAGGAATATGAGAGAAGTTGGAAGGACAGCTATGCTGAGCGTCGGGCTCAAATGCGATATTCGCCTAGTGGAAGTCTCCGAAGCGTTGCGCCGATTGATTTGTCAGCTCTTGATGTAACTGATGAAGAGCGCGAGCAAGCTTACCGAGAGCGTTGGGCCGCCGGTGGCATGACACTCCTTAAATCATACAATGATCTTCTAACAAATGATGCCGCAAATGAAACGGCTGCGAAATGGGTAAGGAGGCGTATTGCTGGAATCGTGCAAGATCCCAAAGTCGCTGATCTACTCTCTCCAAAAACGTACCCGATCGGCACTAAACGACTTTGCCTCGATACGAATTATTACGAAACGTTTAACCGTGAGAATGTCGAACTTGTTGACATTATTAAAGAACCCATTGACCGGATTACTCGAAGTGGCTTGGAAGTATTGGGCCGAAGTTTTGATTTCGATAGCATCGTATTCGCTACCGGGTTTGATGCAATGACAGGAACATTGCTCCGCGTCGACCTTAAGGGTCGCGGTGGACTAAAATTAAGTGAGAAATGGGAGGCGGGACCACGAACATATCTGGGCCTAATGACCGAAGGATTTCCAAATATGTATACAATTACAGGGCCCGGCAGTCCTTCGGTTAAAAGTAATATGATGTCATCCATCGAACAGCACGTCGAGTTGGTTGTTGAGATGCTAGTGTATTTTCGGGACAACGATATCGAAACCATTGAACCAGACCTTAGCGCTGAAGATGGCTGGGTTGAACACGTGCAGGAGGTGGCTAGTCAAACACTCTTCCCCAAGGCAAATAGCTGGTATATGGGCGCCAATATTCCCGGTAAGCCACAGCTATTTATGCCTTACATCGGCGGCGTTGGTGCCTATCGTAAGATCTGTGAGGAAGTGGTAGCTGAGGGGTATCGCGGATTTAACTTAGAATATAAAAATACAAAAGCTACGGCTACAGGGTAAATACGATGGAAAAAGGAGTACTGGTACCAGTAATTACACCGTTTTTGAATGACGGTTCAATCGATGAGGAGACCTTACGCCAACTAATTGAATTTTATCTTAAGGCCAAGGTCCACGGTTTATTTGCATTAGGATCCTCCGGCCAGGGGCCCGCTTTATCAGAGTCTGAGAGACGTTTTGTTGCCGAAATAATCATTGATCAGGTGAATGATCGCACGCCTGTAATTACTCATGTTGGTTGCGCTGATACGCCAACGACGCAAGCATTGGCCAAACATGCATACGAAATAGGTTCTTCGGCCATAGGCATAATTCCACCCTATTATTATTGTGATGCTCCAAAGTCCGCCGTACTTGAACATTATCGAAGGGTTGCAGATGTTTGTCCTTTGCCAATTTTTATCTATGAAAATCCTAAATATTGTGGAATTTCAATTACCCCTGAGTTTGGAGTAATCTTAAAGCATGAGGTACCAACAATTCGAGGTATTAAAGTCTCTTATGGCGACGGTGCCATGGAAGATTATGTCAAATTATTTCCATCGGATGTTTCTGTTTTTACCGGTAATGCTGACATATTTGGGCTGATACCTTTTGGAGTATCTGGAATGATTAATCCTCCAACAAGTTCGGTACCGGAGTTAACTGTGGCACTGTATGAAACCCTTAGTTCTGAAAATTACACCAAGGGAGCCGAGTTACAAGCCAAGGTTACGAAGATTACCCAAATGTTTATTTCGACCCAAAAACAATATGGACGAGGGACCATTGCGGAGACATTCCGTTTACGAGGCCTGCCTGTGAGACGTTTTCCGAGGTGGAAGACAGACCCTTTACCTAAGAAGGCAATAGAAGACATGAAATCGGTCTATCGTGATGTAGGGATTCTAAATTAGACTGTAAAATAAATGACAATAGCAATCGACGATATTCCACATGTAGGACCCGATACGCCGGGTGGTGCGTGGTTACGCCGGTATTGGTTGCCGGTAGGGTTGGAGAGTGAACTTTTCGATATCCCAAAGGCGTTAAAAATCCTAGGTGAAGAACTCGTCCTATTTCGAGATGGTCAGGGAACTGTCGGTCTTGTTGGTCAGCATTGCGCCCATCGAGGGGCATCACTTGAATACGGAGATATAGAAGAGCAGGGGCTCCGATGTCCATACCATGGCTGGCTTTTTGATGTGAATGGAAATTGTCTGGAACAGCCCTCCGAGCAAAGGGGTAAAGAGTTTTGCGCTAAGGTAAGACATATTTCTTACCCGGTAAAAGAGTTAGGGGGACTATTTTTCGCATACATGGGTCCTAATCCATCGACACCTCCTCCACTGCCAAATTATTCGCCTTTGGTGGATCACGGAGGAATTCGTCAAATTGAGCCGACGAGATATTTTAACTATAATTGGTTTAATTTTTATGAAAATAGTGCTGATCCCGTTCATGTGTGGATTTTGCATGGTGCCAGTGCTTATGGAGATCAATCTTGGGGAAATCGATTTTTTTCCACCGATGATCCTCCAAACTTTGAGCCCGTCGATATGCCGTAT
>MDTE01079132.1_pt1 | contig 10376 bp, 8 predicted proteins | sample 811231 | NCBI WGS metagenome assembly MDTE01 (sample SAMN05326651, study PRJNA326480) | marine metagenome | isolation source: seawater | place: Indian Ocean: Red Sea | collected 2010 | reverse complement strand
GGAACAGAAATACATGACTATAATTTTAAAATAAAGAATGCTAAAAAATTTTTAACAAAAGGCGACAAGGTAAAATTTACAGTTAAATTTAAAGGTAGAGAGATGCAATTCACGCAACAGGGCAGAGATTTAATGGATAGAATAATCGAAGATACCAAAGATTTGGGAAAAGTAGAACTTAACCCAAAATTTGAGGGTAAACAGATGATTATGATTATTCAACCTAACTAACCGTCTTTTGTTTAATCTTGTAAAATAAATTTAAAGTATATATAAATCCGATACTTATGCCAAAATTAAAAACTAAAAGCTCAGCTAAAAAAAGATTCAGAATTACAAAGTCAGGTAAAGTGAAAATGCCTCAAGCAAACAAAAGGCATGGCATGATTAAAAGAACAAATTCGCAAATAAGAAAACAAAGAGGCTCGACAATTATGTCAAAGCAGGATGCTAAAATTGTTAAATCTTATATGCCTTACAATTTAAGAGGATAAAATGGCAAGAACAAAAAGAGGAGTAACAAGTAGAGCTAGACACAAAAAAGTTTTTAAGTTTGTAAAAGGTCAGTTCGGAAGAAGAAAAAATACTATACGTATTGCACGTCAGGCAATGGAAAAAGCCCTGCAATATGCATATAGAGACAGAAGGAACAAAAAAAGGGAATTTCGTTCTTTATGGATACAAAGAATAAATGCCGGGGTCAGGTCTGAAGGTTTAACGTACTCTAAATTTATTAACGGACTTAACAAGTCAAAAATTAAATTGGATCGAAAAGTTTTAGCTGATTTAGCTTATAATAATCCAGAAGCTTTCAAATCACTTGTTAAAAAAGTTCAGTTATCAATAAAATAAACTTGTTTTTTCTTATAGAAAGTTAGAGTAAAAACTAACTAATGGCAGATTTACGAGAATTAATTCATAAAGTATTAAAAGCTAAAAACAAACTAGAACTACAAAATCTAAAAACTCAGTTTTTAGGAAAAAATAGTCAAATCAGTCAGGAGTTCAAAAAACTTGGTTCTCTTCCGGAAGAACAAAGAAAGTTAAGAGCTGCCTCTCTTAATAATGAAAAACAAAAAATTACTGAAGCAATCTCTGATAGATTTGGAGAATTAGAAAAATCAGAAATAAATCAAAAGCTTCAAAAAGATAAGGTCGATGTAACATTGCCAGCTCCTGAACGCCCAAATGGAAAAATACATCCCGTTTCACAGGTTATAGATGAGATTTCTTCCATATTTTCTGAAATAGGTTTTTCAGTTGCCGAGGGTCCAGATGTAGAAACTGAATATAATAATTTTACAGCTTTAAATACTCCAGAGGATCATCCTGCAAGAGATATGCATGATACTTTTTATTTGGATGATAATCAGAAAATTCTTTTAAGAACTCATACTTCGCCAGTTCAAATACGAGCAATGTTAGGTGGTAAACCACCATTCAAAATTATTGTGCCAGGAAGAACTTATCGTTGTGACAGTGACCAAACTCATGCCCCAATGTTTCATCAGCTTGAAGGATTGCACATAGATAAAAATATAACAATGGGTCATCTAAAAGGATGTCTTGACTATTTCGTTAAAGAATTTTTTGAAGTAAAAAAAATTAAGATGAGATTTAGGCCAAGTCATTTTCCATTTACAGAACCTTCGGCCGAAGTTGATATTGGTTATAAATTAGAAAACGGAAGAATTATTGTTGGTGAGGGTGATAAATGGCTTGAGATACTAGGATGTGGAATGGTTCATCCCAATGTTTTAAAAAACGCTAAAGTAGACCCGAAAAAATTTCAAGGTTTTGCATTTGGTATGGGAATAGATAGACTTGCAATGTTAAAATATGGAATAAACGATCTCAGATCTTTTTTTGAAACGGATTATAGATGGCTAAACTATTTTGGATTTGATCCTTTAGATGTTCCAACAAATTACAGAGGATTGAGCAGATGATAATAACTTTTTCTTGGTTAAAAGATCATCTAAGTACCAGTGCAAATCTGTCAAAAATAATAGACAAACTAACCGGCATCGGACTTGAGGTGGAGGCAATTAAAGAAAGCCAAGGAGAACTATCTGATTTTAAAATTGCAAAAATCTTAAAGGCTGAAAAACACCCGAATGCAGATAAGCTTAAACTTTGTAATGTAAGTTTGGGCAATAATAAAATTATTAAAGTCGTATGTGGAGCTTCAAACGCCAGAGATGGACTAATTAGTGTATATGCACCTCCAGGTTCAGTAATTCCAAAAACAAAAATGAAATTAAAAGTAGCAAAAATAAGAGGCGTAGAGTCTCACGGTATGCTTTGTTCTGAAAGTGAACTTAATATTTCAAACGAAAGTGATGGTATAATTGAGTTAAATAATAGAGAAAAAGATATTGGAAAAAATTATTTTAAAAGTAAGGGCGAAAAATCAATTGATCTTTCAATTACACCAAATAGACCAGATTGCCTAGGCATTAGAGGAATAGCTAGAGACTTAGCCTCATCAGGATTAGGGAAACTTACAAGTTTAAAAAAAATAAAAATTATACAAAATTTTCCTCAACCATTAAAAATTTCCATCACAAAAGAAAAAAACCAAGGATGTATGTCATTTGGTGCTTGTTACATAAAAAATATTAAAAACAAGGAAAGTCCGGCTTGGTTAAAAGAAAAAATAATTTCTCTTGGTCTTAAACCAATATCAGCAGTAGTTGATATTACAAATTATGTAATGTTAGACCTAAATAGGCCTTTGCACGCTTATGATGCAGATAAAATTGATAAAGAAATTATTGTAAGAAATTCAAAACTAGGGGAAAGTTTTAAAGCTTTAGATGGAAAAAAATATGATCTTAAAAATAATATGTGTGTTATTTCTGATAGATCAGGCCCACTAGGTCTAGGAGGTATAATAGGAGGCACAAGGTCTGGAACTGAATTCGAAACAAAAAATATACTTTTAGAAGCTGCATATTTTTATCCTACTTCTATACGAAAAACCTCAACTACTCTTGATATAGACACTGATGCAAAGTATAGATTTGAAAGGGGTATTGATCCGAATTCAATCAAAGAAGGCCTTGAGGTTGCAACAAGTTTAATTATTAAAATATGTGGTGGAGAAGCTAGTAAATTTTCTATTACAGGAAAATCTCATGTAAAAAATAAAGTTATACAAATCAATAGTGATAAATTTAAACAAGTTATAGGAATTCCGATTTCTTCTAACGAAACAAAAAAAATTCTTAATTCACTAGGTTTTAAAACAAAGATTACAAAAAAAAGCTTAAAAATTGAAATTCCAACGTGGAGACCAGATATCCATGAAGACGTAGATATTATAGAGGAACTTATTAGAATAAAGGGATTTGATAAAATATCCTTAGTTCATCCCGAAAGAACTAGATCCAAAGATACCCTAAGTTTTAAACAGAAGTTATTTCACTTATCTCAAAGAGCAGTTGCAAACAAAGGTTACCTGGAGGCAGTAACATGGTCATTTACAGATTCCCAGACTGATAAAAAATTTTCACAAGGTAAAAGTGAGATAAAAATCACAAATCCTATATCAAGTGATCTTGATGTATTAAGAAGGTCTATATTTTCAAATTTAATTATTTGTATGAAAAAAAATCAGGATAGAGGATATCTAGACCTTTCTTTATTTGAAATTGGACCAACTTTTTCTGGTAACAAACCTGGAGAGCAACAAATTGTTATAGGTGGTTTGAAATCTGGTGTTGCAAACAGAAAAAGCTGGGACTCCAAAGCAAGAAATATAGATGTTTTTGATGTTAAAGCGGATGTAATTAAAACATTGATAGAGCTAGGGATTGAGGAAAGTGATTTAAATGTAAGTAATAAAACTCAAGATTATTACAATCCAGGAAGATCTGGCTCAATTAATTTAAAATCTGAAAACGGAGTTAAGTTAGCATTTTTTGGAGAAATTCATCCCGGTATAGTTTCAGATGCAGATTTAAAGGAGCAGAATGTTTGTGGATTAGAAATTTTTTTAAAAAATATACCTGAACCAAAAAGCAAATATCGTCTTATTAAAAAGAAGTACCTTGTTTCTGAATTCCAAAAATCAGAAAGAGATTTTGCTTTCGTTATAGACAAAAATTACAAAGCCGGTGAAATGGAGAGGCTTATTAAAGAAGCAGACAAAGAATTAATCAAAAAAGTATTAATATTTGATGTTTTTGAGGGTGGAAATTTACCAGATGGAAAGAAATCCATCGCTGTAAACGTTATGATTCAATCAATGGATAAAACATTATCGCAAAAAGATTTAGATCAGGTAAGTCAAAAAATAATAGATATTGTTAAAGCCAAGACCGGTGGAACAATAAGATCCTAATGTCAAATATCAATAAAGTAAGAAATTTTGCGATTATCGCGCATATTGATCACGGAAAATCCACAATTGCTGACAGAATGATTCAAATTTGTGGAGGACTTTCTAAAAGAGAGATGAAAGATCAAGTTTTGGACTCCATGGAAATTGAGAGGGAGAGGGGAATTACAATTAAAGCTCAAACAGTAAGATTAAAATACAAAGCAAAAGATGGAAACGAATATATTTTAAATATTATTGATACCCCTGGACATGTAGATTTTAGTTATGAGGTAAGTCGTTCTTTATTAGCTTGTGAAGGTTCTGTTCTAATTGTGGATAGTTCACAAGGCGTTGAAGCACAAACTTTAGCAAATGTATACCAAGCACTAGACTCAAATCATCATATTATTCCAGTTTTAAACAAAATTGATTTGCCTGCTTCTGACACAGAAAAAGTAAAAAAACAAATCGAAGATGTGATAGGGATAGACACATCAAACGCAATATCATGCTCAGGAAAAACAGGTGAGGGTATAGAAGAAATTCTTGAGTCAATCGTAAAAAATCTTCCCTCCCCCAAGGGTGACCAGTCATCAAAACTCAAATCTTTATTAGTTGATAGTTGGTACGATAGTTACCTAGGGGTAGTTATTCTTGTAAGAATTTTAGATGGAAAAATTAAAAAAGGGATGAGAGTGAAACTTATGTCAACAAATCAAGACTACGAAATTGAAAAAGTAGGTATATTTACACCTAAATCTAAAGATGTTGGTGAATTAAATTCGGGAGAAATTGGATTTATAATCACTGGAATTAAAACTTTGTCAGAGACTAAAGTTGGAGACACTATATGTGACGCTAAAGACCCAATAGAAAAACCACTGCCAGGATTTAAACCAAGTAAACCAGTTGTATTTTGCGGTTTATTCCCCGTTGATAGCTCAGAGTATCAGAAACTAAAGGATGGCTTAGCAAAACTAAAGTTAAATGACTCAAGCTTTTCATTTGAACCGGAGTCTTCTAGCGCCCTTGGCCTTGGGTTTAGATGTGGTTTTTTGGGTTTACTACACTTAGAGATTATTACTCAAAGACTTGAGAGAGAATTTGATATTAATTTAATAACAACAACACCTGGAGTAGTTTATAAACTTAATAAAATTAATGGTGAATTAATTGATCTTCAAAACCCAACTTCAATGCCTGATCCTTCCCAAATTAAATTTATTGAAGAGCCCTGGATTAAAGCAACGATTATAACCCCTGATGAGTATTTAGGATCAATAATTAAAATATGTCAGGATAAAAGAGGCATTCAAAAAGATTTATCTTATTCCGGAAATAGAGCTGTTTTAGTTTATGAGCTTCCCTTAAATGAAGTTGTGTTTGATTTTTATGATAGGTTAAAATCTATTACAAGCGGTTATGCAAGTTTTGACTATGAGATTACAGACTACAAAGAAGGTAATTTGGTCAAACTTGGAATTTTGGTTAACAATGAACCAGTAGATGCATTATCAATGATAATTCATAAAGATTTTGCCCAGAACCAAGGAAGATTAGTTTGTGAAAAACTAAAAGATTTAATTCCGAGACATAATTTTATGATCCCAATACAAGCGGCAATCGGTGGAAAAATTATCGCCAGAGAAAGTATAAAAGGTTTTAAAAAAGACGTTTTGACAAAAATTCATGGTGGTGGTGCACGAGATAGAAAAAGAAAATTATTAGAGAAACAGAAAAAAGGTAAAGCACGTGCAAAACAATTTGGCAGAGTGGAGATACCACAAGAAGCCTTTATAGGAGTTTTAAAAATTAATAAAGAAACCTGATGCAAAGTAAATTGTTTATTATATCCAACGAAAGTATTTTTAAATCTGATCACACCTTTTTTTGTGATAACCTTGATATGAAATCTACTCCAGAGGGTTTAAGGACTAATTTTGATATAAGTATCATTGCAAGAAAGTCCAAAAAAGAGAGATCACATAAAATAAATGTTGATAAAATAAATATTAATGGAAATATTTTTAGTTTTCTTTTTTCAATTTTTAAATCTTTAAAAGAAAAAAATTCAAAATATTTAATTATATCTATTTCTCCTTACACCTTTTTAGCATGTATTTTGCTTGCGATATTTAGAAGAAAGCCAAATATTTATTTGAGAAGTGACGGTTATAAAGAGTATAAATCTATTTTAGGTTTTATTGGTCCGGCTATTTACCACATAATGTTTTTTACAGTTTCCAAAATCAGCAAGCTAATTGGATGTAACGAGACAGTATTAAGAGAAAAAAGTAGGCAAATTGTATTCCCTTCACAATTAACTGAGAAATGGTTTTTAAATACATCATTACCAGATTTAAACAGAATAAAATTATTATATGTCGGAAGAATGAGAGTAGAAAAAGGAATTTTTTCTTTGTTAAAAATAATGGGAGAAATTAACGAAGATATTACACTAACTGTTGTCGGAAAAGAAAAAAAATTTAATAAAATTATTGACCAAAAAAATGTAAACATTTTAGATATAGAGACTGAAGAAAACAGATTGATTAATTTATATGATAATAATAATATTTTTGTTTTACCATCTTATACAGAGGGTTACCCAATGGTTTTACTGGAGTCTTTGGCTCGCTTAAGGCCAGTAATTATATTTGATGAAATTAAACATGTCGTAGGTAATAAAAAAGGTGTTTTTATATCAAGCAGAAATATAGAAAGTTTTCTTAAGCAAATTTACTATATAAAAAATAATTATGAGAAAATACAAGAAGATATGAAAAAAAATAATCTACCAAAAAAACAAGATTTTTTAAAAAAATTTGAAAGTTATATTTTAAATTGAAGTTATGGAGAGATGGCTGAGCGGTTTAAAGCGCACGCTTGGAAAGTGTGTATACCTTCGGGTATCGTGGGTTCGAATCCCACTCTCTCCGCCAAAAAATATAGAAAATATAATTATTTTTTATTAACTATCTGAATAACTACTTGACACCCAACTCCTTCAAATGCTCTGTATTTATATTCGCTTTCATCAAAAGTTTCTTGAAGAGCTTTATATTCGTTAACGTCCCATCCAGCATAATTATATAATTCATCAAACAATATAACCGCATCTTTAATTAGATAAGGTTTAATTTTATTTAATACAAATTTAGACGACTCATAAGTATCTAAATCCATATGTAAAAAATTTACTTTTGGTTTATTTTTGTTCAGAAAATCATCCAAAGTATCTTGAACCCAGCCTTTAATCGGTATTACATTTTTTTTTAGTGGAGGAATTTTTTTGTTTAAATTAAACAATCCTTTAGGACCCGTAGTTCCAAGCCACTCATCTTTTAAACCTTCAAAGCTGTCAAATCCATAAATTTTGCTAACAAAAGCTGAAAAAAAATTTATCGTATTACCTTTATAAACCCCAAACTCTAAATAAGAATATTTGTTTCCCCCAGGATCTTTTTCCAAAGCGAGCTTGATAGCATACTCTCTAATTGAATTTTTATTATTCAAAGGGTCATAAACTCCACCCGGATGTTTATGTGCGGGCCACAAAATAGCATTTTTAAAATATTTTTTAAAATGATTGTAGCTTTTTAATCTTTGTTCTTCCTTATACATTTCATACGTAGAAAAGTGTTTTCTTAATCGATACTCTCTTCTATACTCTTTGGGAATGAGCTTATAAATCACTCTACTTATAATATGTAAGATCCACGAAAAAACTTTTTTCATTTGGCTTCACGTTTAACATACTAAATATAAAAATAAATAGTTATTCACATTCTGCCGATCAAAAGCACTAAAAAGTCCTATAAACAGCTATATTCATTAAACCGAATTAAGCGTTACAATTTCATCATCTTTTAAGGTTTGATATTAATATAATCGAATCAAAAAGGAGAAAAAATGAGTGGTTTAGAAATTCTAGCCGTTGTAGCAGTGATTTGGTATTTAACAAAATAGTTAAGAACCTTTAAAAGAATTTTAATAAAACTTTTAGGCCGACTAAAAAACGTACTTATCGGCAAGGTAAAATATTAGTCCAATAGCAATTCCTAATAATATCCAGTGCATTTTTTTAGGGCCTTCTTATACTTGTAACATTTAAGTTAGCAGTTCTCTTAATTCTTGCAATTGTTTTTTTAATGTTCATTTCAACTACTTTTTTCATAGGGCCATATGCATGAAGCAATTTATTTTTAGAAAGTACTATGGCTACATGACCTCTCCAAAAAATTAAATCATTTTTCCTCATATTTTTGAAAGTTATTTTTCTTCTAAAAAACTTTTCTTGATCACCGGAATCCCTTGGACAAAACTTATTATTTTGATTTAAAAAAACCTGCACTAATCCCGAGCAGTCAATACCTTTGTAACTTTTTCCACCCCATAAGTATCTTATATTTTTAAATATCTTTATATTTTTAAAGATATCATTATTTTTTTTATCAATTTTTTTTATATCAGAAATTTTAATCCAGTATTTTTCAAACTTTCCAAATTTCCTTTTTTTTTTAATTATTCTAACTCTAGATTCATAAGGAAGAAATTTATTCATTTTTTTTTGTGAGGTGGGATGACTAAAAAGTCTTGCTTTTAAAACGCAAACTTTAAAATTTGCTTTTATAGGCTTAGAAAATTTACTATTTTTGATGTATCCAGTATAACCGTCTTTTTTTATTTTAATTTTTTTCCAAATACCGAATTTTTTTAGTACTTTAAAATTATCGCCGTAAAGTAATTGAGTTGAAATTTTAGATTTTAAACTTGTATTTTTATAAAGATTAACTACAGGTAAATTATTACCAAAACTATTTTTCACTTAGCTTAATATCTTTTTTAATCACATAAAGAAAAATTAATGAAGGTATAACCATTACAGCTGTGATTATGAAAAATATACCCCAATCACCATTTAGCCAGTCCACCATTGCACCCGAAGAAGCTGCCAAAGTTGTTCTTCCTGCTGTTCCAATCGAAGCAAGAAGAGCGTATTGTGTTGCAGTATAAGTTCTATCGACTAACATTGAAATAAAAGCTACAAAAGCAACAGTTGCAAATGCTGCAGCCATATCATCAAAAATTACGGCTATTGCAAAAAGCAATTCAGACTTTCCTGTCCAAGCGAGTAATGAAAACAAAAGATTTGTAGATGCCATTAATATTCCTGAGACAAACATTGCTTTAATTACACCTGATCTGATAGCAAAAAGTCCACCCAAAAGAGTAAAAACAACTGTTGTGATCCACCCCAATCCTTTGGAATAAATTGCTATATCTGATTTTGAAAAACCGATTTCTTTATAAAATATTATAGACATACGCCCAAGAAAAGCTTCTCCAATTTTAAAAAGAAATACAAAGGCCAAAATACCTAGTGCAATTTTAAATCCATTTTTTTTAAAAAAACTTATTATAGGACCAGCAATTGTTCCACTAATCCATGCAGCCGTCTTTGTTAAAAAATTTGAGGAACCTAGTTTATTTTGTATAATTTCATCTGTTTTTTTCTGGGCTTCTTGCCTTTCTGTAGGCTGTCCTTCATGGACAAACATTAAACCAATGTTGCAAGCTATAATAACTATGCCAAGAATTAAAAAAGTAAGCTGCCAATAATTTTCAAATCCTGCATTTTGAAAATATTCTGCAGAATTTAGAGCGATTACTCCGCCAAGTTTATATCCGGTCCACCAACCAACTACAGCCATAGCAGCTCCAGCCTGCATTGATTTTCCTTCATCTTTTCCAATTTGCTCAATTCTTAATGCGTCTACAGTGATGTCTTGAGTTGCCGAAGCGATTGCAATAATTAAACCAACCGTAATTACCAATGCAAGATTTGCTGTGGGATCAACAAGATTCCAACAAATTAAACTTAATAAAATAACGAGCTGCATAACTATAATCCAGCCACGACGATGCCCAACTTTACTGGTTAACCAAGGAATACGAATTCTATCTATTAGTGGTGCCCACAAATAATTAAATGCATAAACCGCAAATATTAATCCTGCCCAACCTATCGTGCTTCGACTTAAGCCTT
>MDTE01078267.1_pt1 | contig 10376 bp, 13 predicted proteins | sample 811231 | NCBI WGS metagenome assembly MDTE01 (sample SAMN05326651, study PRJNA326480) | marine metagenome | isolation source: seawater | place: Indian Ocean: Red Sea | collected 2010 | reverse complement strand
GCTCATATAACTTATTTGTCAAAAAAAGGTCTTCAAGAAAAGTTTGGCCGAAAACTCCAAGAAAGAGATGATTTAAAGTTTAGTTTTGATGCTGACTTTCAAATTGAAAGCTATTTAAGATATCAAGGCTCAGTTTTTGTAGACAGATTTGATGCTAATAGTTATTTATATATTACAAGAGCAATGGATTACTTTGATTTAACAAAGCAATTTAATGGTAATCTTTCAAATGCTTTTATAAATACTAAAACAAAATTTTTCATAATTTCATTTACTTCAGATTGGTTATATCCAACTTCAGAGAACAGAGATATAGTTATAGCTCTCAATGCTATTGGTGCGGATGTGGGGTTTGTAGAGATTGTATCCGACAAAGGACATGACTCATTTTTATTAGATGTCCCTGATTTTCTTAATACCCTAGGTAATTTTATTAATTCAACATATTTTAATTTAAATGAAAAAAGAATTTAAAGTTATATCTGAACTAATAGATAAAAATTCTAAAGTACTGGATGTTGGTTGTGGTGATGGTGCTTTGATAAAATATTTAAGCGAAAATATAACAAATAAAATCCGAGGATTGGAAATTTCTAAAGAAGGTGTTCAAAACTGTTTGTCTAAAGGTTTAACTGTAATAGAAGGAGATGCAGAAAACGATTTAAAACAATTTCCTAATCAATCTTTTGATTATGTTATTTTAAGCCAAACTCTTCAAGCATTTCTTAATCCTGAAATAGTATTAAGTGAACTTATACGTGTTGGTCGAAAAACTATAGTTACAATTCCAAACTTTGGTCATTGGAAGGTAAGGTTTCATCTTTTATTAAAAGGTACAATGCCTATAACAGATAATTTGCCTAATGAATGGTATAATACGCCAAATTTGCATATGTGCACAATAAGAGATTTTTTTAATTTCTGCCACAAAAGAAATATAAAAATTTTTAAATCACTTGCTTTAAGTAAAGACCAAACCTCAGAAATTAATCCGTCTAATCTAATTATTAAAAATTTAACTTCAGACTTAGGAATTTTTTTAATCGAAAGCTAATGAAAATTGAAATTATTAAATGTCTGGAAGATAATTATTCTTACATTTTAATTAATGAAAAAAATTTAGAAGCTTGTGTTATCGATCCAAGTGAGTCAAAACCAATCATAGATTTTGTAGAAAAATATAAAATTAAATTAAGATTTATATTGAATACTCATCACCATTATGATCATGTTGGTGGCAATAAAGATCTCAAGAATAGGTATCAATGTAAAGTTATAGGTTTTGAAGGTGACAAAGAAAGAATTCCTGAAATCGATATTCTATTAAAGGACAAAGAAACTTGGAAAGAGGGTGAATTTAAAGCTAAGATATATCATATTCCAGGACATACATCTGGACATATTTGTTTTCACTTTATAAAAGAAAAAATATTATTTACAGGAGATACACTTTTCTCTCTAGGATGTGGAAGAATTTTTGAAGGTACTTACGAACAAATGTTTAATTCATTAAAAATAATTAAATCGTTTTCAACAGATACAAAAATTTATTGTGGACATGAATACACACTTAGTAACTCAAATTTTTGTATAACATATGATAAAAATAACTTTGAACTCTCAAATAAGATAAGAGAAATCAAAAACAAATTAGCAAATGGAATGCCAACAATTCCATCTTCTCTAGATGAAGAATTAAAATGCAATATTTTTTTAAGAGCTAAAGATATCCAAACATTCTCAAAATTAAGGGATTTAAAGGATAATTTTTAGCTTATTCAACTTGACTAAAACTAAGCCCTGACTATATTGCTGCTTATAAAAATAAGGAAATATAATGTCTTTTGCAGTAATACAAACAGGTGGAAAACAGTACAAAGTTAGTTCCGGTGAAATTCTAAAGATAGAAAAACTAGAAGAATCTAAACCTGACACAAAAATAGAATTTAAAGAAGTATTAGCTTATGGAGACAACAAAAACGTCGAAATTGGAGAGCCTACAATTCAAGGAGCCAAAGTTGAGGCAAATTTAATTAAAAATGCGAAGAATAGAACCTTACTAATATTTAAAAAAAGAAGAAGACAAAATTCTAGAAGAAAAAATGGTCATAGACAGAAGTATTCTTTAATCAGAATTGAAAAAATTTATTCTAAAGATGGTAAAATACTTTCAGAAGCTGAAAAAGTGAAAAAATCAGATCTTAAATCTGAGACAAAAACTAAAGAGGCAATAAAGTAATTTATGGCAACGAAAAAAGCAGGTGGATCATCGAGAAATGGAAGAGATAGTGCTGGACGAAGACTTGGTGTTAAAAAATATGGTGGTCAACTAGTAGTACCAGGAAATATTATTGTAAGACAAAGAGGAACAAAAATTTTTCCAGGAGAAAACGTCGGTATGGGTAAGGACCATTCTATATTTTCAGTTGTAAAAGGGAAAGTAGAGTTCAAAAAAACTAGATCAGATAGAACCTACGTTTCAGTAAAGCCCAATTAATAATAACAACTAATTTTTCAGTTGTATCATGAAATTTTTAGATCAAGTAAAGATATTTGTAAAAGCAGGGGATGGTGGATCTGGATCTCCAAGTTTTAGAAGAGAGAAATTTGTTGAATTTGGTGGACCTGATGGTGGCGATGGTGGAAAAGGTGGTTCAGTAATTTTAGTAGGCGAAAGAAATCTTAATACTCTAATAGATTTTAGGTATCAGCAGCATTTTAAAGCCCAAAGGGGTGGTGATGGAAGTGGAAAAAATAAGACAGGAAAAAGTGGTGAAAATTTATACTTAAAAGTTCCAGTTGGAACTCAAATTTTTGAAGAAGATGATAAAACTTTAATTTTTGATTTTAAAAGAGAAAATGAGGAATTTTTAGTTGCTTCTGGAGGTAAAGGAGGATTTGGCAATACTAGATTCAAATCTTCAACAAACAGATCACCTAAAAAATTTACTAAAGGCGTTAGAGGCGAAGAGTTTTGGATATGGTTACAATTAAAAACAATAGCTGATATTGGAATTATTGGATTACCAAATGCTGGAAAATCTAGTCTACTAGCATCCTTGACTAGTGCAAATCCAAAAATAGCTAATTATAAATTTACTACTTTAAATCCAAATCTAGGTGTTACCAGATATGATGATAAAGAAATAACTTTAGCAGATATTCCTGGATTAATTGAAGGTGCCCACAAAGGCACAGGACTTGGAATAAAATTTTTAAAACATATAGAAAGATGTAAAACTCTACTTCATTTAATTGATGTTAACGAAGAAAATCTAATTAACTCATATAAGCAGGTAAGGAAAGAATTAGAACAATACAGTAATGACCTCACTAAAAAGAATGAGATAATTGTTTTAAATAAATCAGATTTATTAGATAAAAAACAATTAAATGAAAAATTTAATGAGTTTAAAAAGAAAATTAGAAAAGATGTGTATCTAATGTCTACAATTGAAAAACAATCAGTTTCTAAAATAAAAGCAAAACTTCTAAATTATGTATCTTAATCAAGCAAAAACGGTAGTAATTAAAATTGGTTCATCATTAATTATTAATGAAAACAAGATTATTAGAGCAAAATGGTTATCAAATTTTGCAAAAGATATTAAAAATTTACAAGCGGCAAGTAAGAATGTAATCATTGTTAGCTCAGGTGCAATTGCTCTTGGGTGTAAAAAATTAAAGTTAAATAAAAGAAATTTAAAGTTAGATAAAAGTCAAGCGGTAGCATCAGTAGGACAAATTGAACTCATGAATCTATATAAAAAAACATTTAATTCCAAAAAAATTAATCTTTCTCAAATTTTAATTACCCTTGAAGATACGGAACAAAGAAGGAGAGCAATAAATGCTAAAAGAACTTTTGAAAATTTATTTAGTTTAAAATTTATTCCTATTGTAAATGAGAATGATAGTATTGCAACTTCAGAAATAAAATATGGAGATAATGACAGGTTGGCATCAAGGGTAGCTCAAATTTCTGGGGCAGACTGCTTGATTTTACTTTCAGATGTTGATGGTCTTTATTCAAAAAATCCAAAAATTGATAAAAATGCAAAATTAATTCCTGAAATAAAAAATATAGATGAAAAAATTGAGAAAATTTCTACTAAAAGTACCAGTGAACATGGGACTGGCGGAATGAAAACTAAAATTGATGCTGCTAAAATATGCCAACTCTCGGGTTGCTACATGGCAATTGCAAATGGATTAATAAATAGACCTATAGAAAAAATTTTGAATGATAACTCTTGTACTTGGTTTATTCCAAGAATATCAAAACTAGATGCAAGAAAAAAATGGATAATAAGTTCCATATCACCTAAAGGTCAAATTGTTATCGATGATGGAGCTCTAAACGCACTTAAAAGTGGAAAAAGCTTGCTTGCTGCAGGAATAAAAAAAGTAAATGGAAAATTTAGTAAAGGTGATCATATAAGAATTTTAAATAAAGATATGATCGAATTTGCAAGAGGACTTAGTAGTTTTACATCTGACGAGATATCCAAAATAAAGGGTCAACATTCAAACAAAATAAGTATTTTATTAGGTTATGAAACAAAGTCTGAAGTAATTCATAAAGATGACATGGTAAAACTTTAATGAGTAATGATTTAATTAAAATAGGTAAATACGCAAAAAAAGCCTTTGAAGCTAAGGTTAGTTCTAAAATAAAAAATAAAGTTTTAACTGACTACATTAAACTAATAAAAAAAAATAAAAAAAAAATCATTAATCAAAACAACAAAGATATATATTTTGCAAAATCAAAAGGAATCAAGGAAAATTTAATTAAAAGATTGGCCCTCGATGATAAAAAAATTCAATCAATAATTAAATCAATTGAAACAATTATTAAAATAAAAGATCCAGTGGATAAAGTTTTAGATCAATGGAAAAGACCTAATGGGCTTAAAATAAGGAGGGTAAGTATACCAATTGGTGTTATCGGTGTTATTTATGAAAGTAGACCAAATGTAACCGCCGACATTTCCTGCCTGTGCTTTAAATCAGGAAATTGTGTGATTTTAAGAGGTGGTTCAGAAGCATCAAATAGCAATAAAATATTAGCAAATTTATTTAGATCCTCATTAGAAAAAAATAATATTAATAAAAATTATGTTCAATTAATTAAAAGCAAAAATAGGAAATTGGTTGATTATATGCTTTCAAAAATGGATAAATATTTTGATGTAGTTATTCCGAGAGGAGGTAAAGGATTAGTTAAAAAAGTTAAAGAAAAATCATTAGTACCAGTTATTGGTCATCTAGAAGGTATTTGCCATACTTATATTGATAAGGATGCAAATGACGAAATGTCAGTAAAAGTTACTTTAAATGCAAAATTAAGAAATGCCAGTATCTGTGGTGCAACTGAGACTTTGTTGATACATAAAAAAAAAATCAACTTAATTAATTTGTTACTTAACGAATTAAAAAAACAAGGATGTGAAATAATTGCAGATAATAAAATAAATAAAATTTATAATGGTAGATTAAAACTAGCAAACAAAAAAACATGGAGTACTGAATATCTATCTTCAAAAATTTCGGTCAAGTTAGTTAATAGTTTGGGAGATGCCATAAAACATATTAATAAATATGGTACAATGCATACGGATGCCATAATCACTAAAAATAATACTACTGCGAAATATTTTATAAAAAATGTTAAAAGTTCAATTTCAATACATAACTCATCAACTCAGTTTGCAGATGGAGGTGAATTTGGTTTTGGAGGTGAAGTAGGTATTTCAACAAACAATTTGCCACCAAGAGGTCCTGTTGGATTAAATCAATTGGTAAGTTATAAATATGAAGTATATGGCTCAGGTCAAATTAGAAAATAAAAAAATTGGAATCTTGGGTGGCACATTTGATCCTGCTCATATAGGTCATATTAAAATTTCAAAAATTGCAAAAACAAATTATAATTTAAATCAGGTTATTTGGGCAATTACTAAAAGAAATCCTTTTAAAAATAAGAGTTCAAAAAATTTGTCTAAAAGAATAAGTTTTGCAAAAAAGTTAAATCTAAAACATAAATTTATCAAAACTATATGCTTTGAAGATAAAATAAGATCTAATAGAACAATTGATTTAATAAAATATTTAAAAAAGAAAAATAAAAATTCTAAATTATATTTTATTATGGGAGCTGACAATTTAGTAGGTTTTCATAAATGGGAAAAATATGAAAATATTGTTAAATATTGTAAAATACTTGTATTTGACAGATATGGTTATAAAGCTAAAGCATTGAAATCTTTATCATTTAGAAAATATAAGAAAAAAACTATTGAGTTTATTAAATTTAATAAGGTCAATATTTCATCTTCTCAATTGAGAAAAATTTGATACTGTTTAGTTAATTAATGGACAAAATTTCTGATCTAAAACAAGAAATAATCAACACTTTAGACTCAAACAAAGCTCTAGACATAGTCACTATAGATTTAGAAGGCAAATCTTCTATTGCAGACCATATGATAATCGCAAGCGGTACATCATCTAGGCATATACAAGCATTATCTCAACAAGTTTTTGAAAAATTAAAAAATAGAGGAATAGAAAATTGTAAAATTGAGGGTAAAGAAAGTCCAGATTGGAAATTAGTAGATGGTATAGATTTAATAGTTCATATATTTAACCCAGAAAAAAGAAAATTTTATGAATTAGAAAAAATCTGGTCTGAGTTCATCCCAAAAGAAAAGGTAATTATATGATATTTAGAAAAATTTTTTTGCCAATTATTTTTTTTTTATTTTTAAATGTTTCTACTTTTGCGAATGAAGATGACATCTATAAAAAAATAGATCTTTTCAGTGAAGTTTTAGATAAAATTAATAAAGAATATGTTGATGATATAAATCAGAGTGAAGTAATGGATGCTGCAATTAATGGGGTCTTGCAATCTTTAGATCCTTATTCGGCTTACATGACGCCCGAGTCATTTGATAATATGCAGACTGAGACAAGTGGTGAATTTGGAGGTTTAGGAATTGAAGTTAGTATGGAAGCAGGAGTTGTAAAAGTAATTTCACCTATTGATAATTCTCCTGCTTATGAAGCTGGTGTTAAAGCTGGAGACTATATAGTTAAAATCAATGATGTCCAGGTGCAAGGAAAAACGCTTTCTGAAGCAGTCGATTTAATGAGAGGTCCTGTTGGATCAAATATTGAAATTACTGTTAGAAGAAGAGGAGAGAGAAAAGCTCTAATTTTTAATATTACAAGAGAAATCATTCAAGTTGCCTCAGTTAAATCAGAAATCTTTGATAAAAAAACAGGATATTTGAGACTTACATCATTTAATGAAAATAGTAGCGATCAAATTAAAAAAAAAATCAAAGAATTTAAAAAGGATAGAAAGATTAAAAATTATATTTTGGATCTAAGGAATAATCCTGGTGGCCTCTTATCTCAAGCTATAAAAATATCAGATTTTTTTCTAGATAATGGAGAAATAGTTTCAACTAAAAGCAAAAGGAAATATGAAAATAGAAAATGGTTTGCAAAAAATGGTGATATGATTGACGGGGAGACTTTAGTTGTATTAATAAATTATGGCTCTGCTTCAGCATCTGAAATAGTAGCCGGAGCTTTAAGAGATCATAAAAGAGCTATATTAGTCGGTGAGACCACATATGGAAAAGGTTCTGTTCAGTCAATTATACCTTTAAAAAATAATGGTGCTATAAGATTAACAGTTTCAAAATATTATTTACCTTCTGGAAAATCTATCTCCAGGGTAGGTGTAGAACCAGATATTAAGGTTACTGAAAGTTCTGATGAATTTAGAATAAATACTGATACAGATAATCAACTATCTTATGCTTTAAAACTATTAAACGGATAGCATGAAACATGAGTTTAAAGATTTGCCACTTAGAAGTGGAGTTGGAATTGTAGTTTTAAATGATCAAAATAAAGTATTCGTTGCAAAGAGAATAGATAATCCAAAAAATTTTTGGCAAATGCCTCAGGGTGGTATAGATGAAGGCGAAGACTATTACAAAGCTGCTTTAAGAGAACTGGAAGAAGAAACTAGCATAAAAAATGTTGATTTAATTAAAGAAATAGAAGGATTTACATCGTATAATTTACCTAACAATCTTTTGGGGATTATTTGGAAAGGTAAATACAAAGGCCAAAAACAAAAATGGTTTATTGTGAAATTTAAAGGCAGTGAAAAAGAAATTAATATTAAAACGAAGAAACCTGAATTTTTGGATTGGAAATGGGTTGAGGTTGAAAATCTAACCAAAGAAGTTGTAGATTTTAAACTTCATGTATACAGAAAAATACAAAAAGAACTAAACAAAATTATCAATTGATTGTTATTGATCTTAATACTTCAACTTTATGATTTAGCAAAAATCTTTTTTGATCATCAATATTATCTTCAGAAAGTTCTTTTTCTGCTTCGGCGATAGAATTATTAACAGCTTCCTTATTAATATCTTTAAGATTAAAAATCGAACTAGTTAATACAGAAAGCGAATTTTCCTTAAACTCAACAATCCCATCTTCCACATAAAATTTTTCTTCATCAGATCCTAATAAAACCTTAATTATCCCTGGTTTAAGAAAAGAAATAAGAGGTATATGATCTTTTAATATTCCAATTTCTCCTTCAAAAGCAGGCAAAACTACTTCGGATACATTTTCTTCCGATAAAAATAATTTTTCAGGATTTACTATTTCTATATTAAAACCTTCACTCATTATGCTGCTGCGTCTTTAGCCATTTTCTCGGCTTTTTCTATAGCTTCCTCAATTGTACCAACCATATAAAATGCTGCCTCTGGTAAATGATCATATTCACCTTTACAAATTGCATCAAATCCTTTGATTGTAGATTCTAAATCTACCAATTTTCCAGGTGAACCAGTGAAAACTTCAGCAACAAAAAATGGTTGGGAAAGGAATCTTTGTATTTTTCTAGCTCTCGCTACTGTAAGTTTATCTTCCTCTGATAATTCGTCCATTCCTAAAATAGCAATAATATCTTGTAAAGATTTATAAGTCTGCAGAATTTTTTGTACATTTCTTGCAACTCCATAATGTTCATCTCCAACTACTCTTGGATCCAAAATTCTTGAAGTTGAATCTAATGGATCAACTGCAGGATAAATACCAAGCTCTGCAATTTGTCTAGATAAAACAGTTGTTGCATCTAAGTGCGAAAACGAAGTTGCTGGTGCAGGATCAGTAAGATCGTCAGCAGGAACATAAATTGCTTGTACTGATGTGATTGAACCTTTGTTAGTAGTTGTAATTCTTTCTTGTAAGTTACCCATGTCTGTAGCTAGTGTGGGTTGATAACCAACAGCTGATGGAATCCTTCCAAGAAGAGCTGATACTTCTGATCCGGCCTGTGTAAATCTAAATATGTTATCGACAAAAAATAATACATCTTGTCCTTCCTGGTCTCTAAAATACTCTGCAACAGTTAAACCTGTAAGAGCAACTCTAGCTCTTGCTCCGGGAGGTTCATTCATTTGACCATAAACTAATGCAGCTTTTGAACCTGCACCTTCAGGCTTAATTACTCCAGACTCAATCATTTCGTGATATAGATCGTTTCCTTCTCTAGTTCTTTCACCAACACCAGCAAATACAGAAAATCCACCATGTGCTTTTGCAATGTTATTTATTAATTCCATAATGATCACTGTTTTTCCAACTCCAGCACCACCAAATAATCCAATTTTACCACCCTTTGCATATGGAGCTAAAAGGTCAATAACCTTAATTCCAGTTACTAATATTTCTGTTTCAGTTGATTGATCATTAAAAGAAGGAGCTTGTCTATGAATTGGCCAGTTTTCTTTTGTTTTAATTTCACCTTTTTCATCAATAGGTTCACCAATTACATTTATAATTCTTCCTAATGTTTCAGGTCCAACAGGAACTTGTATTGGTTGACCAGTATTAGTTACTTCATCTCCTCTTTTTAAGCCTTCTGAACTGTCCATAGCAATAGTTCTAACGCTTGACTCACCTAAGTGTTGTGCAACTTCAAGAACTAATCTATTTCCACCATTATTACATTCTAATGCTGTTAATATTTCTGGTAACTCTCCATCAAATTTAACGTCTACTACTGCTCCGATTACCTGTGTTATTTTTCCTTTTTTGCTCATAATTATAAACTTTCTGCTCCTGATATTATTTCTATTAACTCTTTAGTTATGGCTGCCTGACGACTTCTATTATATTCAATAGTAAGTTTATCAACCAATTCACCAGCATTTCTAGTTGCATTATCCATTGCAGACATTCTAGAACCTTGCTCGCTAGCTGAATTCTCTAACATTGCTTTAAATATTTGCGTAGAAATATTCTTTGGCAATAAATTGCTTAAAATT
>MDTE01036378.1_pt1 | contig 10376 bp, 8 predicted proteins | sample 811231 | NCBI WGS metagenome assembly MDTE01 (sample SAMN05326651, study PRJNA326480) | marine metagenome | isolation source: seawater | place: Indian Ocean: Red Sea | collected 2010 | reverse complement strand
TTTTGCATAGAGATCAATTATGTCACCGGACTCACCAAAATCTGTTATCCCCAGACAATATGGCTGGTGCCCCATTACAGATCCAAGCCACGAAAGTGAAGCAGGATGAGAATCAGATACTGTAATCAGACAAGCATCATCTGCTAATAGCTCAAGTAATTTCTCTATATGAGATTTATAGTTTGGTATTTGATTTGTGTCATGAGTTCTAGATAAAAGCCAATCATGAAATAGTCTGTCTAATGAGGAGACAATTAATAACCCAAGTCCTGGGATTTCATCATGTAATGTATCATATGCACTTTTTGCTTCTGGGGTTACAGCACCAGAAACAATAATTGCTAGTTTAGAGCCCTTAAGTGGTGTTTCCATCCAATATGCACCCTTTAGTAAGTTATCTCTGAACTTATTACTTATTTGTCTAGATGGTTGGGTTATAGCTCTTGTAGTAAGCCTTATGTAGATAGAACCTCCATCAGCTTCTTGCATATGTTCAAATCCCCACCGCATAATTTCAGCAAGTTCATCAGCGTAAGCTGGTTCAAAAGTTGTTAATCCAGGCTGACCTAAACCAATAAGTGGTGTGTATATGGATTGGTGGGCACCTCCCTCAGGTGCAAGTGTTATGCCTGATGGGGTCCCTGCCAGCATAAACCTTGAATCTTGATAACAGGCATAATTCAGTGCATCAAGTCCACGGGCAATGAAAGGGTCATAAACAGTTCCAATAGGAAGGAGTTTTGTGCCAAAAACTTGTTCACTAAGCCCGAGAGCAGACAAAAGAAGGAAAAGATTATTCTCGGCAATTCCTAATTCAATATGTTGGCCTGCTTTACTCAGTGCCCACTTTTGCATTGAAACTACCTTTTCAGAATCATAGATGTCTTCTCGTTCTGCTCTATTGAAAATACCTCTTCTATTAACCCATCCACCGAGATTTGTTGAGACAGTGACATCTGGTGAAGTTGTTACAATTCTGTCTGCTAATTGTGTGTCACCTTTTCCTAATTCATTAAGAATTTTACCAAAAGCTTCTTGGGTAGACATCTGTGCTGAAATCTTTAAGGGTAATGTTTCAGGAACCTCAATTATCTTATTATCTTTAACCTTGTTTTTTGGTTGGTATAGCGGTGTTCGAGCTAAAAAATTCTCAAGAGATTTTTTACTTACATTTAAACCGGAAAAATAGTCCCATTCTTCGCCATCAGTTATCTTCATAGAGTCTCTAAAGCTTGCCATTTGTTGGTTATTCATTAGGCCAGCGTGATTATCTTTGTGACCTGCGAATGGGAGGCCAAAACCTTTGATTGTGTAGATAATAAAACAGTGGGGGACACTGTCATCCACATTTTGGAATCCTTCAATCACGGCTTCCATATCGTGGCCTGCCAAGTTTGTCATTAACTTATGGAGTTGTTTATCAGTTCGAGAGCCGATGAGTTGCATTACTCCAGGAATATGACCTAGTTCTGATTCAATCTTTTTACGAAAAGCTGCTCCACCTTTAAAAGTAAGAGCTGAATATAATTCATTGGGGCATTCATCTATCCATTTTTGGAGATCTTTTCCACCCTTTTCCTTAAAAGCCTTTTTAAGTAGTTTCCCATATTTAAGAATAATAACTTTCCAACCTACAGCATCAAAAAAATCCTTTATTTTTTGGAATAGTCGATCAGAAACTACTCGGTCAAGACTCTGCCTATTATAATCTATGATCCACCATAGATTCCTACTTTCATGCTTCCATCCCTCTAACAATGCTTCAAATACATTTCCTTCATCTAGCTCAGCGTCTCCCATTATTGCTACCATGCGCCCAAGTTTTTTATTCTTGGGTGCAAGCCTTCTTAAATGAAGATAGTCCTGAACTAACGATGCAAAAAGAGTAGTGCCTACACCTAATCCAACGGATCCAGTCGAAAAATCAACTCCATCTGAATCTTTTGTTCTTGATGGGTAAGATTGTGCTCCGCCAAGAGAACGAAAACCCTCAAGTTTAGATTTTTCTTGTCTGCCATATAAGTATTGGATTGCATGATAGACTGGGCTTGCGTGTGGTTTGACAGCTACTCTGTCATTATCTGTAAGCACGTTAAAATAGAGTGCTGTCATTAGAGTGGTTACAGATGCACAACTAGCTTGATGTCCACCAACTTTTAATCCATCACGACTTTCTCTGATATTATTTGCATTATGAATCATCCATGCTGAAAGCCATAAGATTTTTTTTTCCAGAGCTTTCAGACATGTTAAATCTTCAGAGGAAACAATATTGGATGTTTTATTCGCGTTTTCGTAATTCTTACTTGGCATATGTTTCTTCCTAAAATCAAGCAGAGCACGAATTTTAGATTATTTATTTTAAGTGAAATTTTCTTAAATGCATATATTTTTATTATAAGATAACTTTTTAAGCCCAGTATCGACCTGTCGCACCAATTAAAATAGTGGCAATGCCAATTAATAAATTGATTCCAACTACTCTTCTCATGCTGGCAAGTGCTTTAGCAGAATCTTGAGTATTCCCATTTTTTAAACTTCTTACTAATTTTCTATAAGGAGATGAAATTAAGTGTCCAAATAATCCGATCATAAGCCATCCAGTGCCCTGCATAATATGCACGTGTATTCCGCTTGATGAGAAACCCCCAAGTGCTTCGAAAATCATTCCATAACCTGTTGCAACCAGAATTATACAACAAACACCAACAACTGGGAAAAATTTAGCTCCTATACTCTTCCATAATTTGAATCGTTCCTCAGGAGATAAATTCATTGCAGCTGGTCTAACTGCTGTATAAGCAAGAAACATTCCACCAACCCAGACTACTGCAGCAATTGTATGTAGACCGACAAAAAATGCCATTTATTACCCCATGTAATGAATATATTTGATTCAGTTATATTCTATAATTTAACCTAATAGGTGACTACACTTCTTATTGAAGCTCCTTTATGCATAAGATCAAAGCCATCATTTATTTTATCTAGGCTTAGTGTGTGCGTGATCATTGGGTCTATTTTAATTTTTCCATCCATATACCAGTCAACTATTTTTGGAACATCTGTACGTCCCTTTGCACCTCCGAATGCAGTTCCTCTCCAAACCCTTCCAGTAACTAACTGGAAGGGACGTGTTGAAATTTCTTGGCCTGCACCTGCTACGCCAATAATAATACTTTCTCCCCAACCTTTATGGCAGCATTCTAGTGCTTGACGCATCGTATTAACATTACCTATGCATTCAAAACTAAAGTCAGCCCCACCATTAGTTAAATTAACAATAAAAGGGACAAGCTCCTCTCCAGCATCATGGGCATTAACAAATTCAGTCATTCCAAATTCAGTTGCTAGATTTTTTCTATTCTCATTTATATCTATTCCAATAATTTGATTTGCTCCAGCAAGGCGGGCACCTTGTATTACATTGAGGCCTATTCCACCTAATCCAAAAACCACAACATTTGCTCCTGGCCAAACCTTAGCTGTATTTATGACCGCACCTATTCCGGTGGTGACACCACATCCAATGTAACAAATTTTTTCGAATGGTGCGTCTCGCCTAACTTGTGCTAATGCTATTTCTGGCACTACACTATAAGTTGAAAAAGTTGAGGTGCCCATGTAGTGAAAAATGGGATCTTTTCCTTGAGAAAAGCGACTTGTTCCATCTGGCATGAGACCTTGCCCTTGCGTTTCTCGCACAGCCTGACATAAATTTGTTCTACCACTTGTGCAATAATTACATTGTCTGCATTCTGGAACGTATAAAGGGATTACATGGTCACCAGGGCTAATTGATGTTACTCCTGAACCAACTTCAACTGCTATACCCGCACCCTCATGTCCCAGAATAGCGGGAAAAATTCCTTCTGGATCATCCCCAGATAGTGTAAAGGCATCAGTATGGCAGATACCAGTTGCTTTCATCTCAATCAAAACTTCACCAGAACGAGGGCCTGCTAAGTCAACTGTTTCAATGCTAAGGGGCTCTCCGGCTTTGTGCGCTACTGCTGCTTTGACTTTCATATGGGCTCCAATTTTTATTTTATTTTGTTTTCGCTTGTATTGGTGACAATATCTATAAATTTCCAATTAGAATCACCCTGTCATCGAAGGTGCAGTCCAATCAACCTTTCGCTCGGTAACACTTAATTGACAAACATTATATAAACTATGAAAAAAAACATCTATGCCATGGTATATTTTTCAGTTTGCCATAAAGCTAACTTATAAACTAATTGTTTTGTTAAGTTCATACAATTTGTATATTTGAATTTATAAATCTTCTTTTTGAAAGCATTTACTATACAAGTTTAAGGGAAATCAAAGATGATTAAAGAATCTCTTATACAAAAACTTAGGGCATTGGATACACCTACAGTGTGCAATGCACTTGAAATCGTTTCTCCCCAGAGACGAGGCTATGGTTTTACTACTGAACATTTATATTGCACTCGTCCTGATTTACCACCGATTGTTGGATACGCATGCACTGCCCTTTTTAGGGGAGTAAGGCCTGGGCCTAGACCTCCAGATGAACAAAAAAAGTTTGAAGGAAAATATTTTGATTATGTTTCGAATATGCAAGGCCCTCGAATTGCAGTATTTCAAGATGGTGATGGTAAACAAGCTAAATCTGCTGCGATTTTTGGTGAAGTAATGAGTGCTATGCACTCTGCACTTGGCTGCGAGGGACTAATAACTGATGGAGCTGTTCGTGATATGGAAATGATGATGGATGGTTTCCAATGCCTTCATGCTGCTATAGCACCATCTCATATTTGGTTTCATATGGCTGAGTTTGCGTGTGAAGTTAATATTTGTGGGATGGTTGTTAATTCAGGTGACATTATACATGCAGATGTTCATGGGGCAGTAATTATCCCAGTGGATGACATTGAAAATATCATTTTGGCTTCAAATGAAATATCAAGTCGAGAAAATCGTATAATTGACTTATGCAAAAGTGAAAATTTCACTGTTGAAGAACTAAAAAAAACTTGGGGGGGAGAATGAGTCCCATAAACGTCATTGGCTTAGATCATGTTGTATTAAGAGTGGCGAATATCAAGATCTCATTGGAATGGTATAAAAATGTTTTGGGGTGTGTTGAAGAGCGCATTGTACCTAACCTTGGTTTGTATCAATTGCGTCTAGGACTAGCTCTTATTGATTTGGTTCCATTTGATGGCACTCTTGGAAAAATAGGAGGAGGCCCGCCAACAAAAAAACGACGCAATATGGATCATTTTGCTATACAAATTATAGATTTTGACGAAAAAAAAATCAGATTACATTTATCCCGCCAAGGAGTTGAATCTACTAGTGTTGAAAGAAGATATGGATCCCTTGGACATGGACCATCAATGTACATCTTAGATCCAGATGGAAATACAGTTGAATTAAAGGGCCCGCCAGACTCAAGCCAGAAAGAAAAATTAGATGGTGTTATATACAAATTTCCAAAAAAGGGTGAGACTGCGAGGTCTTTTGCACGTAGTACGTTATTGGCGTCTGTTCGCCGAAGAGAGAGTAGGAATAAGAGGAAAAAAATAACATGAAGGCTGTTGTAATTCATAAACATGGTGGACCCGAGGTGCTTGTCTATGAAGAAGTCAATACACCAGTTTTAGGGCCAAGAGATGTGCTTATAAATATTAAAGCTATAGGTGTTAATCATTTTGATTTGGACGTCCGGAATGGAATTTCTGGCCATATTGATTCTCAAATGCCCCATATCCTCGGTGTTGAGGGTGCAGGAGTTATAGCAGAGGTTGGTTCTGCTGTTACGGCGTTCAAGCCTGGAGAGAGAGTCATGCCATATCTGACAACATCATGTGGTCATTGTTATAGGTGCCTCAGTGGTCATGATAATATTTGCATGCATTTTGATAAACTTGGGGTTACTCACTGGGGCACATATGCGGAATATGTAAAGGTTACTGATGATAACGTCATTCGAATGCCCGATGAATTAAGTTTTGTCGATGCTGCAGCTACTCAAGTTGCTGTTGCAACTGCTTGGGAACTAGTAGTTGTACATGCCAATATTCAACCTGGTGACTCAGTTTTGATAAATGCTGCAGGATCTGGGGTAGGTACGGCAGCTATCCAACTGGCTGTAAATGCGGGAGGTACAGTGATTTCGACTGCTGGTACAGATGAGAAATTAGATCGTGCTAAGAAACTCGGTTCTTCTTACGGAATAAATTATAATAAAGAAAGTATTGAAGAAGGTGTGATGCGAATTACGGGTGGTAGAGGTGTAGAGGTATGTATTGAAATGGTTGGGGGTAAAGTTTTGCAAGAAAGTATACAGGCATTAAACCACAATGGACGTTTGGCAACGTGCGGAGCACATGCTGGGGAAAAGGTAGAAATTGATATAATTGAAATTTTTCGAAAACAAATACATATTTCTGGAAATCATTTTTCACCAAAACATAATAATGAAAAAGCACTGCGGCTTGTTGCCTCGGGTAAGGTTAAGCCAGTAATTGCAAAAACCCTTCATCTATCTCAAATGTCTGAAGCACATAAACTTATTGAGTCACGAAATTTTTTTGGCAAGGTCGTTTTAGAGACGTAGATTTATAAATTTAGGAAGTGATTTTATAAAAGGACAAAATAAAACTAACTGGGAGTCGCTATGCCTAAACATATATCCTCAACTGATTTAGAAAATTATAGAGAAAATGGCTATCTCTATCCTATCCAGATTATGTCAAAAAGTCAGGCCTTAGATATAAGAAATCACATAGAGTCTATAGATAAACCTATGTTAGACAAAATAGGGGGAGAATTGGGACATAAAGCACATTTATTGATGCCCATTCTTAATGACCTTGTAAAGAATCCTGTTCTTCTTGATACTGTTGAGGATATTTTAGGTCCTAATATTTTATGTTGGGGTGGATCTTTTTTTACAAAGAAACCAGGTGATAATGCTTTTGTATCTTGGCATCAGGACTCAAACTATTGGGGACTTTCTGGGGGAGATGTTTTGACTGCTTGGGTGGCCCTATCGCCAGCTACACGTTTGTCGGGAGCAATGAAAGCATTAAGTGGATCCCATAGAGGTCCAAATTTAAAGCATGTTGAAACTTATCACCCAGATAATTTGTTGTCGCGCGGTCAAGAAGTGAAGACAGATATAGATATTGATTTGGTAGTTGATATGACCTTGCAGCCAGGTGAAGTTTCTCTTCATCATATCGACCTTGTGCACAGTTCAGCACCAAATCAATCAAATGATGCACGAATTGGCTATGCTATAAGATATATTTCAACAAATGTACAGTCTTCATATGATAAGGATAGAGCTTTGCTAGTTAGGGGAGTGGATAAATTTGGTCATTTTGACCCCGATGTTGAACCGGATAGGGGGTTTTCTCCTGCAGCAATTTTAAATTATATTGAATCTAATAGGCTGCATATGGAACTTCTGTATCAAAACGCACCAAAATAGTTTTAAAATTATCGTGCTAATAATTATGTCATAATCAACTTAATCGGGAGAAGCTAAGATGGCATTGAGGCGAGTATTAAATGTCTCTGTTGCACAAATGGGTCCCGTCGCAAGATCTGAAAGTCGACATAAGGTTGTAAATAGGATGATCAAGCTCATGGAAGAGGCACACCAACAGGGCTCTTCATTTGTTGTTTTTCCGGAATTGGCACTTACAACTTTTTTCCCACGTTGGGACTATGATGATAATGATGAATTAGAGTCTTGGTTTGAAGTCAATATGCCAAATGCATATACAAATCGTTTGTTTGAATGTGCAGTGCAGCTAGGGTGCGGATTTTATCTCGGTTATGCTGAGTTGGAAGAGGACTCATTGGGAAGAAAGCAATTTTTTAACACCTCAATTCTTGTTGATACCAAAGGATGTATCATCGGTAAATATAGAAAGATACATTTGCCTGGGACAGACGAGCCAGTAACTGGAGCATCTCACCAACACCTAGAAAAAAAATATTTTGATGTTGGAAACTTAGGATTCCCAGCATTCAATTTCCAAGGTGGAGTTTTTGGCATGTGTATATGCAATGATAGACGCTGGCCTGAAGTTTGGCGTGTGCTCGGACTCCAAGGTGTTGAGGTCGTTGCATTAGGGTATAATACCCCAATGGAAAATAGATATGGACTGTCTAAGTTGACAGACCTAAGTATGTTTCATAACCACCTTTGCATGCAAGCTGGAGCTTATCAGAATGGCACATGGGTTTTAGCGGCAGCTAAGGCGGGAGTAGAGGAGGGGATACACCATATAGGCGGATCGTGTATAATTTCACCTACTGGAGAAATTGTTGGTATCTGTAAATCTGAGGACGATGAAGTAATCACCGCAGAATGTGATTTATCTGAAGGAGATAAAATTAGAGAGACAATATTTAATTTTGAAAATCACAGACAAATTAAATATTATGGCTCAATAACTTCTCAAACAGGGGCTTTAAAGCCTAATAATTAAATATGTACAAAAATCTTTATTCATTAGGTAAATGGACTAAACATAATTAGCAAAAAATTTATTTACTTCAGTTCGAGCATTTTTTGTCCATTCATCAAGCTTCTTTTGTTCTTCGAAATCTAGGTTCTTCCAACGTGGTTGCAGTTTTTGCGGTAAAACAACTGCTTTGTTGAGCCAATCCTTCTGAGGGTCGACATTTAAAAAGTTTGCTAATGTAGTTAGTTGGGGTTTTGGATCTTTGACAAGACTTTCATAGCATAGATAGTGTCGATGACTATTCGGAATTTTTTTAAATTCAGCTAAACCCTTTATTGTCATTTCACTCCAAAAATTTGCACAATCTTTTAATGGTGGTGGATTTTTAAGCATCCATTGGGCGGGCCATTTCGAAATAAAGAAGTTTTGATTATTTGGGAATTCAGCAAATAATTTATATTTTTTACTTCGGCCCATTGGGCTGTCTAAATTAAGTGGGTTAACACCGAATTTTCGTAATTTTGACCAGATCCAAATTATTGCGCGAGCAGGTTTAAATGATTGTAAGGATAGCGAAACGTCACGACCATCCCTATACATCATTATAAATTTTGCCCTTGGAAAAAGTTGCGGAAGGATTCTGGCATACATAAGACTCATACCACTTCTTTCTACCCAAATATTTCCACCACATAAATTTTTTAAGTTTTCGAAAAACATTACATGGTGATCTTGCCTAGATTGCATTGGTTGGTTGGGGACAGTATTTGACAACTGGTCAAACAGTTTGTCTGGATTATTACTTAAATGTGGCAAGGTAATTTTGAGTATTGGTGGAACATCACCAATCGCGAAACGGCCTACATCAGATTGATATAGAAACTCACCTGGCATAGTATCACGAGATATCATTATGCGAACTATTGGTGAAGATTTGGATAGTCTTTGCCAATAGTCACTACCTGTGAGGCTACCCTGAAGGAGACAATCTAAGGCATGTGATGCAAAAAACTCTGATATACTGAGTATGTCTGGATGTAAGTTTATAATATCAGAAACTAGTGTTGAGCCGCAGCGTGCAGGCCCCATTACAAATGCACCATCTTGTCCAAGTTTATTTATTTTTTTATTTGACATTGTAATTGAAGATTTTTTTGTTTTGATGAAAAAATGAATACGTTGGCAAAGAGTTTGGCAAGTAAAGGGTTAATTAGAAAAATTAAAAATCATTATCTTGTGCTTTGGCAGGTTTGATATCATTAAAAAAGGCTCTTGCCGATACTTGTTCTCTGTATTGAATCTTTAAGTCAGTCTGCCATTTATTTTCACCCTTCTCAACTTTGACAATTTCTAGCACTACTTTTCCTTTTTCATAAATTACATAAAGGCTATTCTTTTTTCCTTTTTCAAATTCCTTAAGATCTTGCCTTGAAAAAGAAAAATCTAACTTATATTTATTTTCTAAAATATTACGGTATTTATGGTAGATATTTAAAGGTTTTTCTCTTGAGAATGTATCGTCTAATTCATTCCTAAAATTCATACCTACTAGTGTGCCTAAGTCGATAACCAATCTCGATAAATATTTCTGACCAGAGTTTTTTTTCTGCATGAAATATAAATCGAATTTCATATTATCCAATCCATAGCATTCTAAATCAAAAAATGGAGGGATATCATTTCTATCAAAGTTTATTTTGTCAGAAGTCCAAGTTCTTCTACAAACGCCTAGTTCTGTGATACTCTGTGAAGTTAATCCAGTTTTGAGTTCTTTGAACCCAAAAGCTTTTATTGTCTGCACCTGTTCTCTTTCCTCAGCTTCTTTTTTTTCCTGGGCTATGCGTGCCTGTTCTCTTTCCTCAGCTTCTTTTTTTTCCTGGGCTATGCGTGCCTGTTCTCTTTCCTCAGCTTCTTTTTTTT
>MDTE01063651.1_pt1 | contig 10379 bp, 8 predicted proteins | sample 811231 | NCBI WGS metagenome assembly MDTE01 (sample SAMN05326651, study PRJNA326480) | marine metagenome | isolation source: seawater | place: Indian Ocean: Red Sea | collected 2010 | reverse complement strand
GATCCGTTAGGAAGTAGTAGTGGTGGCCTTCGGTGTGTGTCGAGCCCTAAGGGTTGACGGCCGGCAAGAGCTAAGTCCCTGTTTTTTCTTTCCAGAACACGGAAAGCCCTATCTTTAGCCTAAGGTCAGCAGCTAAAACTTTGTTTTTATAAACTTATTGGGTTCTAGCCTGAATCTTCGTGTGCTGCTATCCAATCTATTTCTAAGTTGAAGGGCTCTTGAATTTTATCGGAAATGATGAATCCAATACCAGTCACTTTACTACCAACGATTTTCGGAGAATTTTCAACCTTCCAACCTCTAACTGACATTCGCATCTCATCAAATGGAACTGTTACTATTTGCCACCCTTCATCCGTTTCAAACTCGGACTGCCAACTTATTCTAGGATTCTGGGTGGTAACCAATACCGAGTATAATCTGCCGTCCCCACGTATTTTGAATGTTAATCCATCAAAGCTAGCGAGAGCAGACTCCGGTAAAAAAGATCGGACCGAGCTGAATCCACCATTATTTTTCAGAGATAGACGCCCCGAAAAACTCATTACGGATTGGTTAATTCGCTGGATCTGGGCTTGTGAAACCCCACCCATAACATCATCATTTACTAGAAACCATTCGGAGTGCGATTCTTTGGAAAAGTCAAACAATTTTTCGGTATTTTTAGAAGATTCACTTTCTTGTGTAAAAAAATCGGAAGGCTCTTCTTTCACACTGCCTATTTCTTGGGATATTTCCGTAGAATACTCATTACACCCAATGATTAACGATAGCATTAATATAAATACGCTTATTTCTTTCATGTGTGCTCTTTTTGGGTTTGACTAACAAGGAGAGTAGCGGCTCTGTGAATAGATTGCAAAAAAATCTATACAAGCTCCGAGACACAGGATAAGAACGCGAGAGAAAAGTGAATTAGTACGAGAACAAAACTAGTCTTGAACGAAGGTAAAGCAATTATTCTCAAACTGCCTAAATTTGAAGCCCAGCGATGTGAACTCATCTATCTCATTAATATCCTCGACTCGGTTTTTGATTAAAAATCTAGCCATTTCTCCTCTGGCTCTTTTGGCAACTACTCCAACCACTCTTTCTTTACCATTGGAAACTGACAGAAATTTAAAGTGTATGACTTGTGATGTATCTATGTATTTCTTTATAGATGAGAAATACTCTTTTGAAGCCAAGTTAAAAAGAAATCCAGTCTGAAGATCTAATTTAATTTGGTTAGCAATTTTATCACCCCAGAATTCATAAAGGTTTTTTGAAGTGCCAAATGAATATCGAGTTCCCATCTCTAGCCTATACGGATTCATTTTGTCAGAAGGCTTTAGAACACCATATATACCCGATAAAATCCTTAACCTATCATTCATATAATTTGCATCATCTTGGGAGAAATCTCTTGCGTTTAGATGCTTAAAGACATCTCCTTGAAATTGAAAGATTGCCCTTTTCTCCGGGATCGAGACACTATCCCAATTTTTGAATCTCTCTGCATTCAACTCTGCAATATTGCTGCTTATACCCATTAGATTACTGAGATCATCAGCTCGTAACTTGGAAAGTTGTTCAGCCAAAAGTTTAGCTTGCTTATCAAAGATTGGCTGCGTTGTTTTTAGATCCGCGTTGCTAGGGATACTATCAAGTCTCTTTGCCGGCGAAATGACTATCATATTTTCAATCCTGCGTCGGTTTAAAATTGTTCCACTTAGTTGTACCATATTGTGTCGCTTTGGTAAGAAATCTATCGAACCTCAGCCAAAATGACACAAGTGCGATTTCTTGAATAACCACTAAAAAACGACACATTATAACTTAGTAAGCCTAGAGATATAAGGGGAATCGCATCGAAGACAAAAAAGAAAAGAAATAGGCTAGACTTGGTACGAAATGACTGAAAATCTTACTTTCGACATAGGAATCATTAATGGCAGGCCCATCTACCACTGAACACTTCTACTTTCTATCACTGACCATCCATCTAAATTTGCCTAATCTTGCGGGAATTTCCACTTAGAATACAGCATTATCAGTTATCCGTTAGCAAAAGTATCTTTAGTTGTGCTACTCTCACTTCTCAGACATTTTGTGAGAGTCATCTCATTTTACTGTATTATTGAGACCAAACACACTTTGGGTACTGATTAGTACTAAACTTTTTACTGAAGTTTATATACTGACCTTAATTGTAAAATCTCAACTTAGTACTAATCTGAGGACAACGGAATATACCAGACTGGAGATGGTATGGAAATGAACCTTATCTAGAAAAAACAGTTTTTACTTCGTAAAGTTAGTTTATCTTTAAACTAGCAAGATTGAATTTAAACTCTTCTGTCAGCGCGTCCTCTGTACACTCCGCATAATCAATTCGTAAACGCTCAAATACTGAATGGTAATTAGATTCATTAATGTGATTTTGGTAACCCAGCCGGTTTTGCTGTTCCAATAAAACCTGAATTTTTGCATAATGAGCTAGATTTTTGTAATCTTCTACCGTTTCTGGTAAAAACGCTATATCCGTATAACAAGATATATCATCAACCTTATTTTCAATGAATAGCTTTAATGTTGGTGCTAACCCCCTGTCAAACTTATCAATTACAACCTCAAGTAAGCGTTGTAGATATTCTCTCAAATCGTAGTAGGTATACGTTCCATTTTTAATATCTGATATAAAAGCATTCAAATAATCATCATCCAATACTTCCCGTCGGACTAGTACACGGTGTAGATAATCAACATCTTTGAATATCAGTGAATTTGTGTTAGGATTTATCATGTCAGATCTCCGTTTGACAGTGGCGTGCCTGAAAGGCTTATGCCATCCTGAATAAATTGCCAAATATTGATTCTATTTGGTTCTACTCAGTCAAGAAAGCCGCCCTTAATCTGGCCATCAATGGTGTGAGACGTTGCCATTCTTCCAGTTGTTGTCTTTGAGCCTCAATTTGGTTAGATAAATTTTCCATATTTCTCTGGCCGATAACGTTCAGTTCTTGTTCTTGATCCAGTGCATGTTGTAGCTTTTCGATTTGTTGATCCTTAATTTTTATCAAGCTTTGTTCTCCGTCAGCTTTGTCCGACATTTGGGATAGCTTTCGAGAAAGATGGCCTACTTTTTCTTCCAAATCTGATATTTTAGTCCTTAGTTCGAAATTCTTCTGATTATTTGTAATTGTTGTCCGACAAATATCAGTACTCTGTTCTGGAACCCAAACTAGTCTTCTTCTTCCTTCTTTTTTATTTTTGATACTGTTTTTGGCTACTTGGCGCTGAAGTGTCCTTCTACTGACTTTCAATAAAAAAGCGGCTTCGTTCATATCAAGCCACATAAAACTCCTCCTAAGTTAACGGGTACCAATTTGAATACGCTAATTTGTCGGACATGGTTTCATATTTTGTCGGACAAGAATTTATCAGCCCAAAATGAAAATGGCATTCACTGTTATCAATCGGTGAGTTAGAATATGGTATCAATATCAACAAAAGGGCTAGAGCAATGTTGTCTGTCAATATTTTCGATCTGTATAATTGGTTTATTTTGAAGATTTATAACTATTTCAGAATAGTCGAAGGTGTAAAGGTCTAATGCTCGAAATTGAATTTTTGGAACCGATCGAAATAGAGAAAGCAAAGAATACTGTGCTAAGAGATGGTTTTGTAGCAATACGAGACGTATTAGTTGGTGATCAACTTGACCGAATACGGCAGGCTGCAGATCGAGTCATAAATGATATTATTGATAAGGATCCAAACCGAATTGGAAATCGGGGCCACCATCGTTATTCATTTGGAAACCAAATACACCATTTTGAATGGTGCGAGTTAGTTGATCTTCCACCAATTTTGTCGATAGTAGAAGCCATTTGGGGAAACAATGATTTCATATGTAGTGGTGCAGGAGGAGACTTCTCTTTACCAAAAGCCGAAATTCAACCTCTCCACTCTGATGGAAATGAACTAGGATTTTCTGACCATTGGGTTGAACAAACTTCTTATCGTGCTCTACCTCCACCGACTTTAGTTGTCAACTTTCCAATGGTCAATTTTTCCAAAGAGAATGGAGCAATTCGACAAATCCCCTGCACACAAAGATTACAAGCTCCAATTCCAAGTTTGGAAGAGGAGCCACCTTGGATGAAAAATTGCCTGATCTATGCTCCTGCAGGTTCTGCATTGATCCGAGATATTAGGTGTTGGCACGGTGGAACTGCTAATAGTTCTGACATAGCTCGTCCAATGACTAGCGTCCAATATTATGCACCGTGGTTTCGACAACATCTTCCTAAAAAACTACCCCGGCAACACTTTGAGCGAATGTCGTTGCGCGCACAACACTTGTGTCGATATATTGTTGAGGATTAGCTAGCTAGGTTTATCGAATCAAGGCCTCCCAATTATGCAAAACTCCACCCAAATAATTTGATTCAGTTTACCTTAAAAGATAAAATTAATTCGTTTGGTTGCAATTATCATTGATGATCTCTGAATGATCTTTGTTATTCTGATAGCATTCTCTTTCTAACCATTAAGCAGAAAAACACCCTGGCTCTTGTTTTTTTAGATCAATTTTCTTCTGTCTGGAGTCTTTTTGTTTTCTCACTTTATAATCAGTACAGTACTTCTTTGCTTTCGTAGTATAATAAGCGTCTAATCCCGTTTTCGAATAGTATGAGCTATATCTACTAATCGTGCCAACCGATTGGTATAAGATCGGTCATTAGCTAAGTTGGTTCGTTCGAAGGGATCTTTGTCATAATCATAAAGCTCTTGAAGAATTATAGGGCCTGTTTTTTCACCCTGTCTAAATCTCTTCTGAATCCACTCTACATAACGGTAACGGTGATCTCGATAAGCATAACCCATGACGTCCTGCTTGTTGTAACGGCGAGGGTATTGACTGATTGATACTAGCTTGACAGAACTAGTGGGATTTTCGATTATTGGTAGCAAACTAGTACCCTCCAACTGAGGATGAGGTTCGAGACCCGTTAGATCACAGAGGGTCGGGTAGATGTCAACAAATTCCGTCGGTGCATTGGTAGATGTACCTGCAGGGATAATATCCGGGGCAACTAAAATTAGCGGTGAGCGAGTGGCCTGCTCATAATTGGTGTGTTTGCAAAACATACCATGATCTCCCAAGTGCCAACCATGGTCCCCCCATAGGCAGATAACAGTATTTTCGGTTTGGCCAAGACTTTCAAGATGGTCAATCAGTCGACCTACCTGTTCATCAATAAAACTAACAGATGCTAAGTAGCCGTGGATTAATTTACGCTGAAGTTTGGTAGGTATTGGTCCATTATCCGGTATATCAGAGTATCTACGTAATTCCCAAGAGTTTTGCCAGACGAAAAATGGTGTTCCTTTAGGCCTTTGTTGAATAGGATTGATTTTGATCATTTCTCGGTCATAAAGATCCCAGTATTTCTTGGGAACAGAAAAGGGTAAGTGAGGTAAATTGAATCCAACACCAAGAAACCATGGAGAGGTGGTTACTGAACATTCGTTCATAATCTCAATACCATTGGTGGCACAATGATAATCTTTATACAATTTGTCGGGCATATCAGAACATTCGGTTGCGGGTTTTGGGTTGCTTTTAATCTTGGGTAAGGCATATCGAGTACCATTCACTTTTCGGGCCGGTTGGCTCCAAGAAGGAATATCTTGGCTTACCCGACCCCGACCATTGTCGACACAACGACCATCATAGATCTTACCTGTGGCTCTAGTTATATAACCGTGATTCATAAAATATTGCGGTAGTGTTACTACATCCGGAAGAATACTACGCATAGTTGTTTTCAGATCCCAAACTCTGGTTGTATCAGGTCGAAGACCAGTCATCAAGCTAGTCCTGGAAGGCCCACAGATAGCCTGCTGACAATGGTTATTTTTAAAAATTATGCCACGCTTAGATAAACGATCAATATGAGGAGTGTGAACTTGAGTTGCACCGAATGCACCGATCAATGGTTTAAGGTCGTCAACCGCAATGAAAAGTACATTTCGTCTTTGATGAGATGATAAATTAATGGGTACTGTGGACAAAGCCGCAGTTGCAGTAAGTCCACCTACGGTTGCAATTTTCATAAAATCACGTCGCTGCATAAGTTTTTTCTCCTTGATTTTTCTTTTTCAGTTTAGCTAAATTCGGTATTTCATTTTGTTTGAATTAAGTCTAAGGTGTTACTTTTTATACATTGATTATTTTTGTATAAAAATGTGACAGATCAACTTTTAACGTATGCTCAAATTCAATTCATGTGATTACTTATGAGGAGCATAGATTTCCTAATATAATAAAAGATCATCTCTCTATTTCTTACATTCATAAAATATTGTTTCCTATGGTCTATTTTTTTCTATCTTTATCACTAGTAAATAGTTAATCAGGTAATATCCGAAATCTACATCCAAACTATGTAATGCCAACTCATGAAGTTCGAACTCCAACAACAGAGATATCATCGATTGCTTTTGATTGCGTACTACGGTTATCTTTTTGTGGCGATTTAGTTATGATTAACGATATCTAACTCAATCCGTGCTTATCCAAAATAGTTCAAGTCAAGCTAATTCACAAAATACAATACTAGTTTTATGATAGAATCGAAGATCCACCAAATAGTATAAGTAGAGTTGGGATTAGCGATGAGTAGTGTGCTTCGGAAATTAATTTATGGATACGATAGAGATTTTTAGACGAATACAAGATGCCATTGATAAAATTATAGAGACTAGCGAACTTTATGGTGGATTATTCCCATCAATTCTTGACCCCCAAACCGGTAAAATGTTTCTCAATAGACCACCTAAAATTACCGGGCAGCGTAATGGAGATCGGTCTCATTTGGGGAGTAACCTGATTCACGATGAGCCGTTACTACAGACAATGTACGCATTAGGAAGACCAAAATACATTGAAGCGGCCGATAAATACTTAAGTTATTTTTCTTTACATTGTACAAAAACGTCAACGGGTCTCTTCCCTTGGGGAGAGCACTCATTTTGGCATCTTATTGAAAAGTGTGTTGGTTGTTCAAGAAACTCAAATGGTTATGCAATCCATGATCACCTGCGGCACGTACCCTTCTGGTTATGGGATAAATTGCGCAAATTTAACCCTGACTGTATTCAAAATTTTGCTGACGGATTAAGTTTCCATTGGACCAAAGGATCCGGATATGAGTATATACGCCATGCAAACATTGAAATTCGGTCTCAACTTGAACGTGGTGCCCGTTCTTGTGATTTTCCACGACACTCGGGTTTTTATATTTGTGATTTGGCTTATGCTTATGTACACATGCAGCGTACAGAAATTTTTGACCAACTTTGCCTAATGACAGAATACTGGTGGAATAAGCGTGACGAGCTTGGTCTTTTGCTGATTGAAAGTCGATCTCCTAAAGATTCAGAGCGATTTTTTGCCAATAATACACCAAGTCAGACTTTGTCACTCGGGGCGAGTTTATTAGAATCGGCAGATCTCATAAAGCCTTTTGAAAACGACCTAGCTTTAAAAATGCAGAGTTATGCGTACGAATATATTTCCGGATTTTTAGCTGCTCCCCATGAACCATTAAATCGAAAGTTCGTCAGTCTATGCCAACGAGAAACTCAAAAGGTTATTGAACTAATGATTACTTGGGGTAGTATATACGGTGCGAGTACTGTTTCTGGAACAGCCGTTTTGTGCATTAACGTATGGCGTCTAACACAAAATAAAGAACTATTGAAGTGGGCGTTGGCTGCTGGTGAATCATATCTTGAAGAACCATTTCCAATTGATAAGATTAAGACCAAAGGGCTTCAGATTCCTGCTATGGATTCAGGCCTAGTTCTCGCTCTATTCTCAGATTTATATGATGTCACTGGTGAGTCCGGTTGGTTGGCTGCAGGGATGGACCTTGCTGTAGATATTTGTGATGTATATTTTGAGAATACATTACCCATAGGTGCTTCTAATATTAATTGGTACGAGTCCCAGTTAGGCCCAGCTTTTCTAATTCATGGTTTAGCCCGCTTGGCTTCTTTAGTCCAAGATGATTTTATCATTGAACCAAACTATACTCTAAGATAGAGAATCTTACGAATTCCTTGTTGTTTATATCTAGTTTGTCGACTAAACAGAAATATTGGTCGACATTTTTTAGCAAATAAAAAGATTAGGTAGTACTAATGGTGATTATTAGGAATCAGTACCGACGAAAATGGAAAACTTACAATTGTTTATACCTCTTAGTATTTATTCTTCTCATAAACGAGGTTGGTAACAGCCAAGAAGCAAAACCAGCCGTTGGCTTAAAAGTAACGAAAATCAAAGTCGAAAGTGGGCAAAAATACAAGATGGGAGCTACTCCTTTACAAAATCAAGCCCGAATATACATCGATCGAGACCATCTGAAGTTTACAAATGTGCCCAAACCTCTGTCTGGGTTGCATTATATGATGACAGCAAACGCTGACCATAAGGGAAAAGGTGAAAAATTTCTAACATTCGTAGTCGATCAAACTGTTAGGCTATGGATTGCACGTGATAGTCGTGGGGCTCCAGAAAAAAAAGGTGTTGCGCCCAAATGGCTTTTAACAAACTTTGATCAGACAAAACTACAGATAAAAACAAACGAACCCAAGATGGAATCCTTTGTTCTCTATAGAGGGAAAGCTGATTTAGCTAAAGGGAAACACTCACTAGGAGGTAATGCTGCGCCACCAGCCCAAGGTCAAATGAACAACTATGTATTAATATTTGGCGCTGGGGAAGGAATAGAAAAAGAACCAGAGATGACCGTTCCCAAAGGGAATAATCTACCTATACTTTGGGGCGGAATCAAAATCAGTAGACAACAGTAATTATCTTCTTTGTCCCTTGAAGGTTCCTGTATTTACTGTTCGTATGTGAAACATTCATAATAAAAGAAATTGAGTTAATGAGACTTCATAATCTGATTTTTAGTATCGATGGAATCTGTTAGTTGTTGTAGAAAAATTCGGTGGGTTATTTGATCTAATCTTTTGCAATCGATTATAGCTATCATAACCCAGTCAAGGAAATCATAGCCTTCGTTGATCACTTACTTATCTAGTAGCCATCCCACTTTATTAGACTATCAAGTAGTGTAAGTAGCTAATAAACCTTCGTTATCCACTTTAATGATGGATAGGCACACTAGATGAATATATACCAACGAATAGAAAAAAGCTGTTCTGATGCTTTTGCATCTCTTATATGGTTGACTACTTTCCAAATCCCAATAAAGGTATTTATGAAAGAAATAGAAAAATTGTACCAGGTCATAAACGATTGAAATGTACTATTTAGTTAACTTGGCTGCTTACCACTCTTGTTGTCAATTGAGCATGATTGGCCAAAACGGAGGTAAAAGTGAGATCAGTGCCTAAACGCCAAAGCAAAAAATCAAATTTCAACTTAATTCAGCTTGTAAGTCATTATCACTTAAATTTGACTGGATCAATCTGTGAGTTTATGAGACGACAGGATAAATCTATATATTGAATGAATCATAGCCACTGATCAAACCACTCGATAGCAGACTGGACGTCAAATTCATGACCACCAGAAAAAATATTCAACCTGATTTTATCTTTAGCTCCGAGCGCTTGATAGTGATCGGCAAGCTGATTGTAGGCTTGAGTCGCGTCAGAAGCTAAAAAACTTGGATCTCTATCTCCAGCTTGAATCATCAGAGGTCTGGGGGAAATCAATGTAGCAATATCAGCATGTTCGAAGTATTTAGCCATTTGTGGGACGTAACCGCAGGTACAATGAAGCTCTTTTAGAAAAGTACTTTGGAAAGATGTCAAGAAACAAGAAACACAGGCAACTTGAATGCGTTCATCGCAAGCGGCTAGATAGAGCGTCATTTCGCCGCCTAAGCTCAGCCCTGCGCAGCCAATCCGATCATTATCGACAGCAGGTAAATTCATTAATAGATCTATTGCTCTTTGTAACTCCCACATTCGGTAACCAATGACTGTACTACCGAGCAGACTCAGTGCTTCGTGGTCAAACCGGCAGCCGTGATACGGTTCTGGGTTTGATCGGTAACCAAAACTGATGTGCTCAGGTACAAAGGCTACGTAGCCTGCTTCCGCCAGTCTTTCAGGGTAACGGTGGTAACTACTCTTGGACTCAAATATAACTTGGTCTATACCAGCCCCGTGTCCCGGCGGGCAAATAATAGTAGGCTTAGGCTGATCGGTTTGAGTAGGAATTAATAGGTAAGCTGGTACTACTAAACTGGGGAGTGTCTGGTACTGAACTTTGAGAAGTTGGTAATTAGGTAGTTGTTCTTCTGATAAAATTTCAAATTCAGTTTCAAAGGTATTTCCCGTGAATG
>MDTE01031793.1_pt1 | contig 10379 bp, 10 predicted proteins | sample 811231 | NCBI WGS metagenome assembly MDTE01 (sample SAMN05326651, study PRJNA326480) | marine metagenome | isolation source: seawater | place: Indian Ocean: Red Sea | collected 2010 | reverse complement strand
TGGCACGACTGGCCAGGTACCTTGCGGGACAGCTTGATGCTAGCCCACTGGGCCGACTTTGACCCCCCCTCCCGCGTCGGATTCGTACTTTAAACCCAGGGAACCCGCCGTTTCCTAGGGCTCTCGGTCCGATCTCTCCGGAGGCCTGCCCTTGGGGTGGGAGCTTGACGGAATGCTGAGAGAAATGGCCACCGCCGGCCGCCGCTGCGGCCCCGCTAGTACGCTTGCATCGGTTGGAGCGGGACAGCAGGCTGCCCCAGCCTAGTCGCCTGGTCTGTCGTTCATTTTTTGTCCTTGTAAAGTACCGTGAGACCGCTGGCCAGCGCCCACCCGCCTGCAAAACCCGTGCCGGGGGTCTCGCAGGGACACCCTAGTGTCAAAGACACGAAATTTTTCGCAGGCGGGTGGTCCAGGGCCGCGGCGCCTGTGGAAAACCCGCACGTTAGGCCATTTTGTGGACCTCACCACATCTCAAGGGGGGCGCCTCCGTGGCAAGCTAGTGTCGCTGTGTGCTTAGGATGCCCCTGGGGCCCAACGGGCCAAGTTTCGACACTCCGGCCATCAATTCACCAATTTGGGTTCCGGCCCCGCGGGCCCGTCATACACATATTGCGTAGACCTAGTCTAGTTCGCAGCCCGTTTCTTTTTCGATCCTTAGCTCGTGTACATTTGCTACACGTAACAAATGCCCCTGGGTTTCGGTGGGGCCCGGCAGCGGTGGGGCCCGGCAGCGGGAGCAAACCCGCCTACTACTATTATGCCAGGCTGCTTCGGGCGTAATGATAAAACATGGCGCGAGCATTTAACACTAAGATATGGGCCCTCGCGGCTGCTCTATTTGGTGGTCGAGGGAGTTTCGCATTCTCCAGAAATCATGATAACCGGCGTGCCGTGATTCGGGCTTGTGATTCAAATGGCCCCGCAAAACTATTTGTGCATCCGCTATTGGACAAGAAATCTTTCGTGTCAGCAACACGTGAACGCGAGGGGGGCAACACACAAGATCTGGTGGTGCTTCTTTTTTTTCATACGGCGATAATCAGCTCGTCGAATGTTTGCATACTAGGTAATTAAATTTTATGCTCCCTGGTGCCGTGCGTGCAGAGGACTTGAACCCAAATACAAACGCCTTGCAATGGAGTATAGTAACAAACGCGTTGTGTTCTATGAGATGTCTCACAAGGCGATAACGGGTTTCATTTGTGTCCGTCCACTCACGCACGCCCGCTACTCTAATACTTGCTGCTGACACTTCTTCATTCTGTAGGGCGGGATGGGGGAGTGACATTCTTGCAAGGACTAGAGGTAAATGTCTTGCCATTGGTGCAATTCTATGCCGGGGGCAAACGAGTTGAGACGTTTCCCTGCGGCCCTCGCAAAATCGAACTGCTTCGTGAGAAGCTCGAAAAATGGCAGAATTGGTATGCCCAAGACGCCTTGAAACAGGGGAAAGGGGGCTCAAGGCAGAGTGATATGTGATTATATAAAGCGTATTTAGATTTAAAAACAGGCTTTATTGCCAGCACTGAGCTTCCAGATCGACCAAGTAAATTGCGGGCGCGTGACCGCACAGATCTTGTAGGCCTACCACCGAAAGCACAAACAAAGTTGAAAGCTATGAGCACAGAAAAACTAGGTGCAGGATCAATAGCAAATTTCAAATTGATCGTTGCAGGGAAAATAATGGCGCGAGTTCCCTTACTAGCAAAGTTAAATGAAGCTCAATTGGGGACTGTCTTGAAGGAGAGTAGAATCGCTACCTACGAGGCAGGGGACGTTCTTATCTTCGAAGGCGACATCGGCAACAAGCAGAGTGGAGTTGTAAAATATAAATTGCATGTCTTATTCTAGCACGCACATCAAAAACTATAGGCCGGAGATTTTTTGTGCTTCTAGACGGCGAATGTGATGTCTTTCAGCTATCTAATCTGGCCAGTTCTAGTCGCATGCCTGGGTTTTCGCCTGATCCGACACGGACGGCTTTTGGGGGGAGGACAAATACCCTAGTTGCTGGGGCGTATTTTGGGGAACGGGCCCTTGTCACCAACGAGCCTCGTGCGGCATCAATTGTAGCCGCTACTAATGCGATTGCTCTCATCATCGACCGTTCTGCACTAGCCAGAGCGGATCGGCGGATCTGGGGTGAGGATACAACTTTTGATTCACTCGTAGATTTGCTTGAGCTCTCCTCAGAGGGCGTGCTCTGGGGCTACGAGCGAAAAGGGCCGATGCTTGAGTCGGATGACATTCTTGAGAGCAGGTCTCCATTAGGCCATCCATCCATCGGAAATGTATCTTCTGCGCCACCGAAAGCAGGATCTGCATACTTCGAGAATACCACCATGCCGCTGCCGGTCATGCAGCGGCTTCGGCTGTTGCGCAGCGTGATTCGGGCATTTGATCAAGCTGCAGCTCGTTCACCCAAATGGGGCGACGCCGCCGAAATTTTATACCGCAAAAGGCTCGTTACGCAGCTCACCAACTACCAGCGCCAGGAGTTCAAGCAAACATTTGCTCTACTTGATCGTGATGGCGACGGCTCAATATCTGTTTCCGATCTCGCCTCACTTATGGTCGCTGTTGGAAGACACCCTAATGCTCTGGAATTGGCAAATATGATAAACAAGGCCAATCCGGAAATAGAGGGAAATACAAATTTAAACCTTGATGACTTCCTTGCCTTGATGGCCCAAGCTGAGTTTTCTGCAATGTTTCTTGAGGCCTTCAAGCTTCTTGACCCTGCAGGCCATGGTTGGGTTGAGTCAGAACTCCTCTGGCAAATGATGAACGCACTCATACCTTCCGCAGCCGTTGAGGGGAAGACAGCCATACCTGAGTTTTTTGGCGGCAAGTTAGATGAATTAGTAGATACATTTGGTGTCTCAGACGGACATATAGATTACCAGGCTTTTGTAAAAATAATGATGACGAAACAGAGATAGCAGACAATGCTTTTTAATTTCTTGTTTGTAACCGTACATAGTGAATGTGGTGCTTGACAAGACTTCTATTCCTATAACGATATTCCTACCTTAAAAGAACTTGAACTTGAAGAACTTGAAGTCTAAACCAACACAACTCGAAGATCTAAGGTTTTTTTTGCCCTTCTGCCACGGATTGCCTACTGGCGTAGAGAGATATCGGCGACGCTTGCACCAGCACCAGCACCAGCACCAGCACATGGTCTAGCAGAAGTTGTCCTCTCCGTACTTGAGCTTCATTCTCAGGCACGGGCACGGGTCGCGCGGCGGCGCTGATGAACAGCGTTGCTCTCCGGGGCGTAGCTTGATCATTTAAGGCTATTCCACGCCCCGCGAATGGCTGGCCAAAAGCATTTTTGGGCTGCAATGAGGATTTGACTAAACGAATCCGTCGACAACTTGCGCTCGGCGGACGCGTTTGCGGATTGCGTCACGGACTTCACGACAGAAACTGCGTCGGAGCCTCGGAGGGACATACTGGACAAATATCCCACCGGCTTGGACCGCTTGGTCGCTCGGAAAAGCTCCATTTACACTAAGGTACGGATTTTCCACGCTGAAGGTACCCTAGGTTCCTCGCTCGGTCCGTGCTCCGGCGTGGTAGATCCACCCTCCTAGTGAGGTTCTTCAGGTCTTCATCGGGGCCCGGGCCTGCCGCCGCCCCCGGGCCTTCTACGGGCCTTCCATACCAGGTAGCAGGGACATTTCCGATACTCAGGCTAGTTGCCCCGACAGAGTACTTTTAACAGTAGGGGCACCAGGGCCGATTAGTAAGCAACAAGAATACCGATTTACCCCGGCGGGGCCCTTTTGATGACCAAATGGCAATTCGGCGCACTGGCCGCACTCAAGAGATGAGCCACAAAGGCCGGGCCACTTTGACCAGTGGCCGGGGCCGGGAACGACGCCGCGGGCTCACTGTGACCGTGACGTGAGGGGCTCCGCGATAACCGGATGCTGCGGAGCCCCTGACCCATCTGTTTTCACAGAGCTCACTAGTGTTAATTCTTAGCGTTATTTGCATACTAGCCGGCTTACACAGTGTAAGCCATCCCCAGTGTAGCCCACCATCCGCCTTCTCAAAAATAGCCAGATTGCGGGGGCGTGGGCCTGGTAACCCAGTTAGGCCAGCGCGGGCGAAAAACTGCTGGTTCGGCGCCGCCGCGCGTAGCACACGCGGCGTTTTTAGCGTGATGGGCTCGAGGCCTATTTTGACGCCGTACCAGTGCCGTACGACCGCGTGAGCTTAACTGGCGCATCGCACCTACCAATAGTATATCACTCAGACGAGCGAGGGTGCTTGGAGCTCTCTGAACTAGTTTCTGTCCGCGATGTCGAGCACGCGGCGGGCGCCTCGAAGCTTTAAACGCGCGCCTGTACGTCGAGCTGCACTCCAATTCACAGGGTCATTTTGAGGGCAACACCGCGCAAGATTCCTTCGAACTGGGCCACATGTCGGCGTCTGGAAGGGTTCTGAAGGGACTTGTGCATTCGCGGCTTTATACGTCCTTCGGTCGATTTCGCGACGTGCGGTTCCGAGCCGCGCGCCGGGCCGCGGCTGGGTCAGGGGTGTCCCCGCGCTCGTCCGCGCCGCCGGGGAGCGGACGAGGCCCCCAAATCAGGCCGCCAGCGGGCCGAGAAAGAGGGGGGTGATAAGCGAATTGTTGTGCGTCTTTTACGCCCCTGACGGATAACGATACGCGCTTCGCTACGGCCTATGGACCCGGGTAATCATAGTAGACTAAAACAAGAACACACTGCTACTATACAGGGCCGAGACCTCGTCTCCCGATTTGGCGGCGCCCAAAACAGCAAGCGAACAGGGGTAATTCGGCGTCGTCATGGGCTTCGCCGTGGCGCGGAGCTCGCTAGCAAAGTCTCCTCGCGCGCCGCGGTTCATCTGTAGCAGCACAACGAGCATACGGCCCAGCGTAGATGTCTCGGGTAGATCCACCAGTAAACGTCCGCGGCCGCTCATCTAACCACGTCTCCGGACCAAACCGGCGCGCGTATACCCGACGCGTACTTCCTCGTACCCGCGGTGCCGCGGCGGCATCGCCCGCCCCGCTTTCGCAAGACGCGCGACTGCCTCGGTCCGCGTCGCGCCCGGCGTTCATCAGCACCCGCTACAAAAGCAAAGCCGGGGCGCAGAATTATTCTTCACCAACCCATGCGAGATGCTGCCAGAGATGTGGTCTGGAGGGCGCGATGCCGCGCCGCTAGACGGGATCGCGCAAAGTATGCGTTTTTTCAGCACTCGTTCCCGACGCCGAGGGGCCCGGACGCAGCGATTTTTGGCATCACGCGACGCTCATGGGTGAGTACGACGACTTCCTCAGCGGATGTATAGGCCGCCGCCCGGTTTTAGCGCAACTACGACGGCATCAATTCCTGTGCTGGAGGATGGCCTTAGTGAGCTGCTAGGCTCATCGAGTGCAGCGCGAGAGACTAAAACTGGTGCGCACATGTCGCAAATTTCCTTCTTGGACTGCGAGGCGTTGTAAATGGATGTGGATGGCGTTAGATCAAAGCGGTTCGTAGCCATCGCGAACACGGCGCTATCCATCTAACTTTCCTAGGCGCCGTACAGCGGAGGCAACTCCATCTGACTTAGATGGTCTATCAGACCAGCTACAGTCAGTGTCTTTGGCTATATCTGCGGCGCTTGATGGCGAGAATGCAGAAGGAAGCCACAAAAGTATGGAGGAATTACGCCAGTGGTACCAAACGGAAGTCTTCGCAGCAACTGACGCTCAGCAGCAGCGATGGGAGGAGCGACGCTGGGCGTTTCTGGGACAGTTGCAGCACACTTCTGCGTACTTCAAGATACCTCAGTGACACTCCAACAATTATTCTCCAGGCATGTTTTACGAAAGCCACTAACACACACGGTGAGTACGACGAGCACCTACTATTACTTCTAGTCCGTATATTCTTCAGGCCTTTGCTTATAACGTTGATGCACTACTTGATAATGAGAGCAACCTTATTCAAAGTCAATTTTACTAGAGTTTGTGAAAACACGTCAAGGATTTTTTAGCTTCAAAATTGCTGTGGCAGGCTCTGCCTTCGGTGGCCTTCTATTTGTTGGACGCTCACGTTACAATGATATTGTTCTTACTCGATGTTATGATTAGACTCGGAATTTTGTGACATAAAAGACTGTAGGTTGTTGCTGATGAGACTGTAAGTCGAGTGCATTGCATTATTGTTCGCTCGATTGGTAAATTCTCTTAGCTCTTAGCAATATCAGCAAGTGTTGACTTTTGTGCACATAGGCACAGTGGGCGTGTTTGACGGTTGGTCTAGCTATGGAACATCCACCCTAGAACGTGGTCGCACAGACCGTGAATGTGAAGAGTCGGCGGTTGATAATCGGCGGCCTCTCATTTTCGACGAGGGTGAACCATTCACCCTGAGGGTAAGTGAGCGCATTCCTGATTGAATGAATTGAATGGACTTAGGTCGGCAAAAACGCAACTATAAAATTTCTTGGTTGAGCAAATAGCCACGACCAAAGAAGTCGTGCCCTGAAAGCTAGACTAATATATGGCCGTAGTTCCACGCAGCCAACACACTGCTTCTTCAGTCAGCCGGATGTTGCTTCTCGCGGTCCCTGGGTAAGTTAGAGATACATCAACCTCCAACCTCCCCCAGCAGCCACAATCTCTCGGGAAATACCCCCCATCAACCCCCATCCAACCCCCGGACGACGTACCGTGACGAGTGGAGCCTGAGCTGCTGGCCAGCCTGAGTGAGTGAACGACTTGTCTTGTGTAGGGGTACGATAGGCGTATTTGGAGGTTCTACCGCATGACTGGTGACACAGGTCCGGAGCCCGATCGAAAATCGACTGGGCGTTGCTGGTAGATGAGCTGTTAGGCATACGCTGTTAGGCATACGCTAGTTAGTAAGGCTGGCGATAATCGCATAATCGCCATGGAGACTCCCCCTGAACCGCGAGAAGATGCACCAGTTCCCGTGAAGGTCAAGTTTTCGACAATCTGTCAGATCATTATCATGCTCGTTCGTAGGACGAGGAAATCGATACCAATTGGGACGAGGCCATAGAAACGTTCGACAACATGGAGTTGCGCGAGGAGCTGCTCCGTGGCATTTATGCGTACCAACATTGTTACGATTCCAAATGAGTGTTGTCGTCACATGCCTCATCATGTAGGTACGGATTTGAGAAACCATCTGCAATCCAGCAGCGGGTAGGACCCGTGTCTTGCTGATCGCGACTGTCCCCAGAGTCTTTTTTTTTCTCCTCAGGCGATCAAGCCCATGTTAATGGGGCGCGATGTTATCGCACAAGCACAGTCTGGGACAGGCAAGACTGCCACTTTCTCCATTGGTATTTTGCAGCAGGTAGATAATGGTCTAGCTGAGTGCCAAGCTCTAGTGCTAGCGCCTACTCGTGAACTCGCGCAACAAATTGTCAAGGTCATGATAGCCCTTGGTGACTTCATGTCGGTGCGGATTCATGCGTGCGTGGGCGGCACTGCAGTGCGTGATGACATACGGACACTGCAGAACGGTGTGCATGTTGTTGTTGGCACCCCTGGTCGCGTGTACGACATGATCAATCGCCGAGCTCTTCGTCTTGCTGACACAAAAATATTTGCTCTTGACGAAGCTGATGAGATGCTTTCACGTGGCTTCAAAGACCAAATTTACGACGTCTTCAAGTTCTTGCCTGAGCAGGTTCGAGTTGCCCTTTTCTCGGCAACAATGCCGTTAGAAGTTCTCGAGATCACTAGCCGCTTCATGCAGGAACCTATCCGCATTCTTGTAAAGAAAGACGAGCTCACCTTGGAAGGCATTAAGCAATTCTACATAGCTGTGGAACGAGAAGAATGGAAGCTGGACACACTCTGTGATCTCTACGAGACACTCACCATCACGCAGGCAATCATATACTGCAACACCCGGCGCAAGGTCGACTGGCTCACAGATAATATGACTCAAAAAGATTTTACGGTCTCGGCAATGCATGGCGATATGGATCAAAAAGAGCGTGACATAATCATGCGAGAGTTCCGTTCTGGGTCTAGTCGTGTCCTAATAACCACAGATCTCCTCGCTCGCGGCATTGATGTCCAGCAAGTTTCACTTGTTATCAATTACGACCTTCCAACTAATCGCGAGAACTACATTCACAGAATAGGTCGTTCAGGCCGCTTTGGCCGAAAGGGTGTCGCAATCAACTTCTTGACTTCGGGCGATGTTCGGTACATGCGTGATATTGAGGCCTTCTACAATACACAGATAGAGGAGATGCCCATGAATGTTGCTGATCTCATTTAAAACACCTGGCTGCAAAATAGCACCAGCTAGCACGACAGCGGAGAAGAATTGACGGGTCCAGTGTTGCAATGAAAAAAAAAATTCGGCTGGGGCCTTAGCCGCGTTTATACTGACGGGTGATCTGCGGCTCTGGCTCTACCTGTGCCTGGTTTCTGCTTGGCTTCTCCTGTAGCTCCCTCCCCGTTCCGATACGACCTTCGACGGCGCAGGGCGGCCGACGACTAATCCCAATACACCACTAGGATGTAGGTTTAAGGGGAAACGTAGCTTCCAACGTCCAGATTCACCCTTCCTATACAAGGGGGGGGGGATACTGATCGTCAAGTTTTCGCCTGGCCCGGGCCCGGGCCCCCGAGATGCGTCGGTAAGCCCCTCTAGATCAGGGGACTGCACGGAGGACGATGACGATAGGGGGTGCGTGTATACATGAGGCCCCATTTCCGGTCCTAGTGGGTATATGTGGCGGTCCCATGTCGGTCTGGCTAGTAGGATCCTAGGTACACGCACGACGGCGACGGCATGACGACGTCGTCGTTACGTACGTCGAGTCGGTGTCCGCGGACTTGGGCTCTGTGGCCTTGTTGTTATGAAGGTGTGTATTTGGGAATTGCGGTCGTGGCGGTCCTGGACGATTTGCGGTCCTAGTGGTGCCTCATACTAGCACCAGGTCTCCATTTTTTGCCTCGGTCCTGCGGTCTGTGCCGTCCCGCGGTCCTAGTAGTCTGGCTCTAGAGACCTCCAAGTCTCTCCAAAAGCTGCGTTCCTAGCGGCCCTGGCGGATTTGCGGTCCTAGTGCGGTCATACTAGTGTCAGGTCTTCATCTCAGGCCTCGTCCTGCGGTCCTGGCCGTCCTGCGGTCCTGAGAACAAAAGGCTACTCTACACCCTCACCCCCCACCCACCACCCAAAAACCCCTGTCAACGTGCGCGTGCGTGCGCAGCGGCGGTTATCGTGCGAAATCGAACGAAATCGAACGCGTACAGGCATAGCGCAGTGGTTGCGGTCGCTCGTTGAGAGAATTGCGAGCATCCCGAGGTTCCTGCGATATATGTCTCGCTGAAGGCAGCAGCTGACGATGCGCGGGCAGCGAAGAAGTCCCGGGACCGTAGCCAGGACGGCCGCCAGGACCGCAGTCTCAAAAAAGAGAGGCAGCAAAAACATACTAGGAACGAGGCAAAAACACCTGTCTCGGAGCCTCCCACGGTCCTAGACCGGTCCCCAGCGGTCCTGTGGTCCTAGCGGGGCCGTGGCTAGGACCCGGGCCGTGGGAGGCTTAGGACCGGTCCTGCGGAATCTCATAGCGGCCACCGTGACTGTGCGCCAGCGGCTGCCGCGGCACAAACTTGAAGAGGCACCATGTGTCTGACTCGGACTCGGAGAAACTTTGACCCTTTCTCCCAGGGCCTCTTGGCGGCGGGGCCTTGCTGGGTTTTCGCGTGCCCCGGGACTCTTCGGGCGACAACGATGATGATATTAGTTGAGTGGTTTATTAAATATAAATCTTAAAATTCTAAAATCTACATTTGGTAAGGTCGGGGCGGGGGAACCCCAAAATAAGTTGATGTGTCTTTTTTTCATCATCTTTTTTTATTAGAGGCCGATTGTCCTATGAGCGCAGCGAATAGGGCTTAATTGGCCTCTAAAATCAAAAAAGTGGTGTAAAAAACCACTCAACTTATATCATCATCCGAGCAAGAAAAAATTCCCAACTAGTATGTAATGTAACTTGGTATTTCGCCCTGCTTGGGATTTCGCCCCACCGTGACACCTTCCCGGGCCCCTTTGGTGTTGATAATCGTACCAGACCTCGACCTTACCCTAGCACGTGCCTCGAGACCCTAAATTTTGAGGCGCGCGAGCTTTTGGTTCACCGCGACGACACTATCTCCAGCTTCTCGAGCGCTTGAACGCGGCCGCAGTGTCCGGCAGTACCCCACGCATGTGCCCGACCCATTGTCGTCTTTCGCGCATGCCATCTGGCGAATTCTGTTACGTCGCGCCGCGGGGCGGTACGCCGAGCATGATCTCAGCGACGGAATTGGTGCAAATAGCTGCCCCTGCGCGTTCCACTGGCTTTGTTGCCTTCTC
>MDTE01013935.1_pt1 | contig 10379 bp, 9 predicted proteins | sample 811231 | NCBI WGS metagenome assembly MDTE01 (sample SAMN05326651, study PRJNA326480) | marine metagenome | isolation source: seawater | place: Indian Ocean: Red Sea | collected 2010 | reverse complement strand
GGCTTTAATAATTCAATTTCGTCATCTACCCACAAAATCTTATATCTTTGCATTTCTAAAAATTATAAATCAAATATAAATTAGTTTATAATGAAAAATATTGATTTTAAAATCAAAAATCTTGCAGAAATATTTGATGCTAAAATTGTTGGTAATAAAGAAATTAAAATAACTGGAATTAATGATATTGAAAATGCAAAAAAAGGAGATATTACATTCTTAAGTAATCTTAAATACATTGAATACCTTAATTCTACAAAAGCTTCTGCTATAATAATTGATAAAAAAGTTGATTTACCTAAAAATTCTAAATTGACATTTTTAATTGTTAATGATTCTTATTCATCTTTTGCTTTACTTCTTTATGAGATTGAAAAATTGAATATGTCAAATAAAAAAGGTATTGAAAGTCCTTCATTTATTCATAAAAAATCAAAAATTGGTAAAAACATTTATTTAGGTGCCTTTTGTTATATAGCAAAAAATGTGACTATTGGAGACAACTGTAAAATTTATCCATATACTTATATTGGAGATAATTGTATAATTGGTAATAATACGATTATTTATCCTGGTGTTAAAATTTATAACTCTTCTGAGATTGGAGATAAATGTACTATTCATGCTAATGCAGTAATAGGTAGTGATGGATTTGGTTTTGCACCATCAGAGGATGGTTCATATTCTACCATTCCCCAAATAGGTAATGTAATTATTAAAAATAATGTAAGTATTGGCTCAAATACTGTTATTGATAGAGCAACCTTAAATTCTACAATTATTGAAGATGGAGTAAAATTAGATAACCTAATTCAAATTGCTCATAATGTTATTATTGGAGAAAATACAGTAATTGCCGCTCAATCAGGAATATCTGGGTCTACATCTATTGGAAAAAATAGTATGTTAGGTGGACAAGTAGGAATTGTAGGTCATCTTAAAATGGGAGATAATATAAAATATGGAGCCCAGTCTGGTATAACAAAAAATATGAAAGGAAATCAAACTTTATTGGGTTATCCTGCAATGACAAAAGAAAAATACATTAAATCATATATAATTTTTAAAAAACTACCATCAATTGAAGAAAAAATTAAAAATTTAGAAGAAAAATTATATAATTTGCAATCTAAATGAGAAATTTTCAAAGAACTATTAATGAAGAAGGATCTCTTGAAGGACAAGGACTTCATTCAGGAAAGAATTCAACGATTAAATTTTTACCAGCTATAATTAATCATGGCATAAAATTTCAAAGAATTGATTTAGAAGGTATGCCATTAGTTGACGCTGATGTTGACAATGTTATTTCAGTAGAGAGAGGAACTACTATAAAACAAAATGATGCTATAGTATCTACTGTAGAACATCTTCTTGCAGCAATAACAGGTTTACAAATTGATAATATTCTAATCCAAATTGATGGAGAAGAAATACCAATATTAGATGGTAGCTCAAAATATTTTATTGATTGTCTAGAAAAATGTGGTTTAAAAATACAAGATGCTGCAAGAAAATACATAGAAATATCTGAAAAAATAACATATAATGATGAAGAAAATAATGTTGAAATATCAATATATCCTCACGATGATTACAGAGTAACCTGTATGGTTGATTATAATTCAGAAGTTCTTGGAAGCCAACACTATACTCTTAATAAAATTAAAAACTTTAAAAAGAATATATCAGAAGCAAGAACATTTTGTTTTCTACATGAAATTGAAGAATTATATAAAAATAATTTAATTAAAGGTGGGGATCTTGATAATGCCATTGTTATTGTTGATAAAATTATGGATGAAAAAAAACTTAAAGAAGTTTCAAAACTATTAGGCAAAAAAGATATTAAAGTTGATAAACAAGGGATTCTTAATAATATTAAATTAAAGTATAACAATGAACCAGCAAGACATAAACTACTTGATATTATAGGAGATCTTGCACTGGTAGGAAGACCAATAAAAGGACATATTATTGCAGCTAGACCTGGACATAAATCAAATATTGAATTTGCAAAACTCTTAAAAAAGTTTATAAAAAAAAGAAATATAAATGCACCAAAATATGATTCAAGTCAAAAGTCTGTCTATGATATTAATAGTGTAAAAAACATTTTAAAGCACCGTTACCCATTTTTACTGGTAGATAAAATTACATATCTTGATGATTCTGAAGTTATTGGAATTAAAAATGTAACTGTAAATGAACCATTTTTTGATGGTCATTTTCCTGAAAATCCTGTCATGCCAGGTGTACTTCAAATCGAAGCTCTTGCTCAAGTAGGTGGAATTCTTGTGATGAATTCAATCGATGAACCTGATAAACATATACCATACCTAGCTGGAATAGAAAATTTCAGATTTAGAAAAATGGTGATACCAGGTGATACTTTAGTAATGAGAACAAGATTTTTAGCACCTATTAAAAGAGGAATAGCTAAAATGAAAGCTGAAGCTTTTGTAGGAAATGAACTGGTAGGAGAAGGAAATATGACTGCAACAATATCAAAATATGAGCAATAAATTTATACATACTGATTCAAAAATTGGAAAAAATACTAAAATTGAACCATTTAGTTACATAGATAAAAATGTGAAAATTGGAAAAAATTGTTGGATTGGAAACAATGTAACAATCTACTCTGGAGCTAGAATTGGAGATAATGTTAAAATTTTTCCTGGAGCTGTTATATCATCAATTCCTCAAGATTTAAAATTTGGTGGAGAAGAAACTACTGTAACTATAGGTGATAATACTACTATTAGAGAATGTGTTACTATAAGTAGAGGAACTAAAGATAAAATGAATACTTTAATTGGTAAAAATTGCTTAATAATGGCTTACTGTCATGTTGCTCATGACTGTATAATTGAAAATAATTGTGTAATTGTAAATGGTGTTCAAATTGGTGGTCACGTAAAAGTTTGTAATTATGCTATCATAGGTGGAGGGGCATTAGTTCATCAGTTTGTAAAAATTGGAGAACATTCTATGATTGCAGGTGGGTCTTTAGTAAGAAAAGATGTACCACCATACTGTAAAGCAGGTAAAGAGCCCCTCAGTTACAGAGGTGTAAACTCTATAGGATTAAAAAGAAGAAATTACTCAAGAGAAAAAATAAATCAAATTCAAAACATATATAGAATTCTTTATTTAGAAGGAAGGAACAATTCTCAAGCACTTGAAAAAATTGAAAAAGAGATAATTAATAATACTGAAAGAAAAGTTGTAATAAATTTTATAAAAAATAGTGAAAGGGGAATAATAAAAGGTTTACTTGATTAAGTATATATGAAAATAACCTTAAGTAATATTTCTAAAAATTTTGGATCAAATAATGTTATTAATAATTTCAATTATAATTTCAAAAAGCGGACATATGCAATTTTAGGTAAAAATGGGTCAGGAAAATCTACTCTTCTTAAAATTATAGGCAATATTATTACTCCTTCATCAGGTAAAGTAATATATGATATTAAAAAAAATATTGATTTAACAAAAAAAATATTTTTTTGTGCACCATACCAGGAATTAATTTCGGAATTAACTGTAAAAGAGTTCTTAAACTTTCACAGAAAATTTAGAGAAGGAGAAATTGATTATTCAAATATCTTAAATGAATTTAATTTAAATTTATACAAGGATTATAAAATTCAGAATCTTTCTTCAGGAACTATTCAAAAATTAAAATTAATAATCTCATTTTATTCAAAATCAGAATTTATACTATTAGATGAGCCTACAACCAATTTAGATATTGAAGGAAAAAGTATTTATTTAAATCTCCTTAAAAAATTTAACAATAAAAAAGGAATAATAATTGCAACAAATGACAATAAAGATATTTTAAAAAAAGATACATTATTAATCAATCTAGATAAATAACTTTAAGAGTTTCTTTATCTAATAATTTTAATCTTTTACAAAATCAAATACCCAGTTTCCTTCCTTAAGTCCACCAACAATAGTAAAACTTGTTCTTAGAGTGGTTTGGGTAACAGATATACTCATAACAACATTATCAGATCTTAATAATTTATTCTTATCATTATTTTGAAATTGCCAGCTTCCAGAATTTGGCCATACATCTGAATCAATTGAATTAATTGTAGCATAGTTACCACCACTTTTAGTACCACCAGAAAATGTTAATGATAAATCACTAAAATCAGATATAATATTACCATCTTTTACAGCAGAAGACTCATCTTTTAAAATCCACTTTCCATTTAATAAGTTTGATTGTATATCAAGTGGATCATCAGGCTCTGGTTCAGGGTCAACACTGTTACAGGCATACAATAAAGATAATACTAGTGTAATGTTATATATAAGATTTTTCATGTTCCAAATGTAAAATATAATTTTAATTCTATGTAATATATTTAAAAAAAAAAGGTCATCAAAAGATGACCTTTTCAAATTAAATATACTAATCTAGAAGTTTAACTTTAATGAAAAGTTTAAAGTTCTTCCCCAGCTTGGAAAACCTTCGCCTAAAGAACCAGCACTTTCTACACCTCTAGCCCAATATATTTCATCTAATATATTATAACCTTGTACTTGAGCATAAGCACCAATATTACCTAAATTAAATCTTGCACCGACTCTTAAGTCTAATACACCATAATTATCTAATTGGTATGGTTGCTTATTTGCTAGATTTAAATCATCTCTATCACTTACATCATAATCTGAATAAAGCTTAGCATTATATAAATATTGTCCACCAATATCTAATGTTTTATTAATTTGATATCTTCCAGTAAACCCAATTTGTGTTTGAGGATGATTACCAACATATAAATTATTAGAATAGATATCAACAGTTATAATATCAAGATCTCCATCACTTCTGATTTCACCTTGTACATCATTAGCCCATCTCCATTCTCCTAGAGAAATAATACCTCCCAAATCTAATTTTGGTGTAAATTTAGTATTCCACTCTAATTCAACTCCTTTATGTACAGCATTTTGATTTCTTATTGCAGATCTAGTAGCAACTCCATTAATAGTTACTCTTGGTGATAATAAACCTTTATCAATCCACTTAGTAAAATAACCATTCACCTTAGCAGAAAATTTATTTGATTTAAAACCGTATCCAAATTCCATTGATCTAGCTTTTTCATTTTCTAAAGGATCAACAACTACGTTCTGATAATTTGTAAATACAAAATTAAAGAACGGCGCTCTTGAGAATGAACCAGCATTCATATAAAAATTACTTGCATCAGAAAAATTAAAATTAAATCCTGCCTTAAGATTATGACCTGTAATATTAACTTTCTCAGAAGTTGGATCTTGTCCACCATTTTCAACTCCAGCATAATTCATTCTATCAACTCTTACATACTGTGTTCTTGAAACCGAACCACCAATAAAAGTTGAAACTTTATCGTCACTATATTCTAATTGACCATGTAAACCTGCATATCTATGGATACCATCATTATCATATGCTATTCTTTGATTTTCTGGAGTTTTTACAAAGAATAATGAAGTAGAGTTTTCATTTACATATTTTAAATGATCTCTGATTCCTCCATCACCATAAGATGACTTATCAGAGTTTCTACTATAGTCTACAGTATACTTATACAATTCAACCCAGTGATCACCACCAAGAAGATTTCTTACTTCTCTAAAATGCTCACCAGTGTACGTTCTAGCATCTAGACCTACAGTCAGCGATAAATTATCATTAAACTCGTGATTTAGATTTGTTAAAACTCCGTACCATTTGTGATTATTTACTGAGTTTCTTAAAATTAGACTAGATCCTCTATTAGTAGCTAAACCATAACTAGCAGATCCTCCATTATTAGCAATATTATCTGCTACAACGGCATCCCAATTAATTAATCCATCAGAAGTTCTATCTTGATTTCCATAATATCTTCCATAAGATCCAAGAGGTCCTGATCCACCACCTTTACCATAAGAAGCATATACTGAAGTATTTAATGAAGTATTTTCATTCATATTATAATAATGATTTAATACAATATGAGGTTTATGATAGTAGTTATTTCTACCATTTTGTACTTCACCATTTAAATATCCCCAATCTCTATTATACTTATGACCATACTGATCTACTTCGGCTGGTGTTAAATACTGATCTCTTTGGCCATGCTTTTGTGGAGCACCAATAGCGGTTAATACCAAAGAATTGTTTTCATTAAATTCTTTAGTAACAGATAAGAAATATGTATTTGCATTAACATAAGTTCCATCTACATAACCATTTCCATCAGTTCTAGAATATAATAAAGATATTGCCCAGTCATTTTTCATTCTACCAGAATTATATGATAAGGTCTCTTTAAATTGACCATAATCAGATACTTGCTGGAGATATGATCCTCCTTTTTTAGAATCAATCGATTTAGTAATAATATTTATTGTACCTCCAATTGAACCAATTGCTAACTTAGAAGCACCAAGACCTCTAACAACTTGCATTGCAGATGTAACATCACCTAATCCATTCCAGTTTGACCAATAAACTCTACCATTTTCCATGTCATTTACAGGAACACCATTTATCATAACCGTAATGTTTTCCTGAGCAAATCCTCTAATATAAACCCTTGAGTCTCCAACACCACCACCTTCTTTTGTTGTATAAACTCCAGGAGTCATTTTTAATAATTCTGGAACCTCTTGAGTACCAGCATATTCTTCTACATATCTTGTAGAAACATTTGAAAACGTTGTTGGAGTTTTTCTGTCTATACCATAGTCAGCAGTAACCCTAACTTCATCTAAAGATATATTTAAAGAAGTCATTTTAATCATTCCTAAATCACCTGAATTATTTAGCTCTAAATCTTCATAGCCAATGTATGAAACTAAAACTACATCACCAGATGAAGCATTGGATGAAAATGAAAATGATCCATCCAAACCTGTGAATGTACCATCCGTAGTTCCCTTAATTGATACATTAGCTCCAATTAATGGCTCGTTCGTTGAACCATCAACAACAACACCAGAAATAATGGATTGCGAATATGAAGCAAATGAAAATAGGGAAACTACAAAAAATTGTAATAAAATTTTGTAATAGTTTTTCATATTTTAAGTAAAAGTTATAAATAATAGATGCAAACTACACAACATATGTTAAGTGATGTTTACTTCTATGTTATGTAAATTAAACGTAATAAATAATTACATTGTTTTTACTCTTCAATATAATCAATTTTTATAAATTTGAGTATGAGTAAGCAATTTAAAAATGATAAAAATTATATTTTAAAAAAAGTACAATCAGAATCTAGAAATAAGCTTATAAAAAACCTTGTAAAAAATTCAATAATTAGTTACGAAACAAAATCCAATCCTTTAGGTCTTAAGGACAAAACATCTGAAAAACTTTTTAACTCAAAAAAAATAAATATTAAATCCTTAATTTTTTTTTATAACAAGTTATCTGCTATATATAGATTTAATTTTGGAGAGGTTCAACTTAGTTTCTTATGGGATGGGAGCTCTCATGAAGAATACTATAAAAATAGATGGTTAACTTTTTTTGAAAAAGAAACAGAAAGAATGATGAGAAAATACTCTTTTTTAAAGGCAATTTTATCAGTTACAATTTTTGATAGGAAGGATAATGAAAAAACTGAATTTCAATACAGATTATCTTCATTTATAAGAAAAGATTTTAATATTCAAGTCTTTAAAAGAAAAGGAATTGTTCTTCACTCTAAATAATTTTAATTGAAAAAGTTTTTTATTTTTTTGATTTTTTTAACAACGTATAGTTCATTTTCTCAAGAAGTTGAAGTAATCGAAAATTTAATACTTCAAAAAAAATATATTAAAGCAGATTCTATTCTTAAAAATAATATAATTGATAGTGATAAAGTATCATCAAAAATTACATTCCTATTCGGAAAAAACTCTTACTTTATTAATAAATACAAACAATCAATCAATTGGTTGAATAAGTATTTAGAATTAAAAGGTCAAAATGGAATATATTCAGATGAAACTATCAAGTTTTTAGAACTTTCCAATACAAAATTTCTCATGGAAACTGAAAAAAATATTGAAAATGTATACGTACAACTTTTTTCTTATAATTATATTAATTGTCCATATGATAGAAAAATATGTCCAATATGTGATGGTAGCTCTGTAATGATTATTGAAAATGAAGTTTCAAAAGTTTATAAAACATGTCCATTTAGTGATAATAATGGGTTTTTAACCTGTGATGAATATAATTTGTTTCTAAGAGGAGAGTTAAAACCAAAATCAAACTAAATTTTGCATAATTAATCCACATAAATAGGCAGCATATGTTCCAACAGCATAACCTAAAACAGCAAGAAGTACTCCAACCGCAGCTAATGATGGATGAAATGCAGCTGCAACAACAGGTGCAGAAGCAGCACCACCTACATTTGCCTGACTGCCAACAGCAATAAAAAAGAATGGAGCTTTAATTATTTTAGCAACAATAATTAATAAAGCAACATGGAAACCTATCCAAATAAATACAAGAAGAAATAATCCTGGGTTTTGAAAAATTGCAAGCAAATCCATTTTAAGTCCAATTGTTAAAACTAAAATATAAATAAATATGCTTCCAATTTTCGATGAACCAGCCCCCTCAAGTTTTCTTAATCTAGTAAAAGATAAAGCAACACCTATTGAGGTAGAAAAAATAACTAACCAGAAAAAATTTGAAGTCAAACTATACTTTTCGAGAAAAGAAAAATTCAATAAGATATATTGAGAAATAATGTCTGATAATAAATGAGACAACCCTGTTACACCAAAACCAATAGATAAAATAAAAATTAGATCCTTTAGTTCTGGAATTTTAGTTATACTTTGGTTATAGCTCTCAATTCTTTTTTTAATATCATCAATAGCAGAACTATCTGAATTTAATTTTTTATCTATTTTTTTACTTTTATTTACTCCAATTAATAAAAAAGCAAGTAAAACATTTGCACAAATAATATCTACAGCTACCATTTTTGAAAATAAATTTGACTCAACATCAAAAACCTCCATCATTGCAGCCTGATTAGCTCCACCCCCTATCCAACTTCCTGCAATGGTTGTCATACCTCTACCTAATTCGGAAAAATCGAAATTGATTATATCTGGAAAAAAATTCATAATAATCAACAAAGAAAATGGACCACCAAATAATATTCCAACTGTTCCTGTTAAAAACATTATTAATGCTTTTGGACCTAATTTTAATATTTCTCTTAAATCAACACTTAATGTTAATAATACCAGAGAACATGGAAGAAGGTATCTTGAAGCAACAAAATATAAACTAGATTCACTAGAATCAATTACACCAGTTGAATTAAAAAAGGAAGGAAAGAAATAACATACAAGAATAACTGGAAAAACTGTATAAAAATTTTTCCAAAAACTAGATTTTAAGTTAGATGTGTAAAATACTATACCAAGAATAGTAATTAAAATTCCAAAAATTACAGCATCATTTGTTATCATTCCTTTTAATATAAAAACATTAATAACTATTTTTATAACTAACTAATATAGTTATTAAATAAATATTTCTTAATTCCATTCTTTAAAGAATGGAATTTTTTATTATGAAATTAAATAAATACAGCAAAAAAATCACTCAGGATGACTCATTACCAGCAGCTCAAGCAATGTTATATGGTATAGGCTTAAAAGATAATGATTTTAAAAAAGCTCAGATAGGAATTGCTAGTACAGGTTATGAAGGAAACCCATGTAATATGCACCTTAATGATTTAGCAGTTCAAATAAAAAAAAGTATAGTAGATAAAGACTTAATTGGATTAATTTTTAATACAATCGGTGTCAGTGATGGAATTACCAATGGAACAAAAGGGATGACTTACTCTTTAATTTCAAGAGAAATAATTGCTGATTCAATAGAAACAATTGTAAATGCTCAGTTTTATGATGGTTTAATTTCAGTTGTTGGATGTGATAAAAACATGCCAGGTGCAATGATAGCAATTGGTAGACTAAATAGACCATCTATATTAGTTTATGGAGGAACAATTAAATCTGGAAGATATAAAGATAAAAGTTTAAATATAGTATCAGCATTTGAAGCATATGGTCAAAAAATAAAAGGTAAAATATCAGAAGAAGAGTATAAAGGCATAATTAAAAATAGTATTCCAGGACCTGGAGCTTGTGGTGGTATGTACACCGCAAATACTATGTCTTCTGCTATTGAAGCTCTTGGGATGAGTTTACCATTTAGCTCATCTAATCCAGCTGAAAGTAACAATAAATTCTCAGAAACACAGACCATAGGCAAGTCAATTTATAACCTACTTAAAGAAGACATAAGACCTAAGCACATCATGACAAGGAAAGCT
>MDTE01005408.1_pt1 | contig 10379 bp, 4 predicted proteins | sample 811231 | NCBI WGS metagenome assembly MDTE01 (sample SAMN05326651, study PRJNA326480) | marine metagenome | isolation source: seawater | place: Indian Ocean: Red Sea | collected 2010 | reverse complement strand
TACGGTGTACTGGACACTCGACGGTCAGGTAATGGACGAGGTCGACATCAGCGGCTACTTCAACTCCAGTCTCGATTCCGTCCGAGACGGCGCTTTCCTATCGGTCATAGGCGTCGCGTGCTTCCAACGGAACAGCTGGACGATGGATGACCTGGAAATCCGCGTCTCCCACTAACACCTTCACGGCAACAACTTCGTCTTCGTAAGACGCGAGATAGATCAATGGCAAACAAAATGCCCCGCTTCTGGACAATTTGCGCCCTGGTGACCTGTGCAGTGTGGTCCACTGCCAGGGCGGAGGTACGCATCGTCCATGAAGGAAAAAATGCGGCCGTGGTAGTGACTGCGGACAACCCGGCAATGGTGGCCACCTATGCCGCTGAGGAGCTAGTACGCCACATCGAAAAGGCAACTGGACAGCAGCTTGAAATCGTCGCCGAAAAAAACATCCCGGCAAGCTATCGTAGCCGGATCTTCGTAGGCATGACGGAAACGGCACGGCAACGTGGTTTTATTCGTGAACAGATGAAGCCTGACGAGTTCGTGTTACGCACCACGGAGCACGACCTCTACGTACTGGGCATCGAGGACCCGGCACGTGACGTCGTATTGGGCGAACCAACCGACAGCGACTGGACACATAAGGTTCTACACGATGGCGTCTGGGGTTACCGAGGTCCGTCAAGCATCTCGCCCAACGGCACACTTTTCGGTATCTACGAAATTCTGGAACGCTATCTGGGGGTGCGTTGGCTCTGGCCAGGCGAATTGGGAACTTATGTGCCGCGCACCAGCGACCTCCGTATCGGTGCAGCACTCGACGAATACCACATCCCCAAGATCGCCTGGCGACGCTTTGCATGGTTTCATCTGGTCGATGCGTTACGGCGTCCCGAGGCCTATGATCCACGCACCGAAAGACTTGCTTTTTCGAGACAAGGACTACGCAATTTCTGGAAGGCGACAGGAACTTATCTCGGTCGTCACCGCATGGGGCACTCGTCACATCCGCCGACATTTCGCGAGGAGTTTGCCCGGCCGCCTTGGAAAGGCGCAGGCACCACCTTGGCGGAAGAGCGGCCAGACTTTTATGCAATGGACTCGGCCGGGCGACGCTGGGGGCAAGCTGGCTACGCATACAACTTTCCCGACATGTGCGTATCGAATCCTGAGCTGCACCGTTTCATTCTGGAAAAGGTCTGGGACGGAAGTAATACGCTGAGATTGGGCCAGGTCAATTCCATTCAATACTGCCATTGCACCCAATGCATGTCCTGGGACGGGCCCCAGCCTCAACCAGATGAAATCCCTCAATTTGAGCGAGGGGCCTACGGTCCACGGGCAATTTCTTATCGCTACGCGCGATTCTGGAAAACGGTTTATGAGCAGGCAGCGAAACGTAATCCCAACACCAGGGCAACGGTCCTCATGTACCAGACCACGCTTCCCGCGCCCGGTGCGATTCAGCTCAACGACAAGATCTACGGTGAATATTGTCCCTGGACAGGCCCAGCGACCACTTTCCCCATGCGCAAAGCAGTGGATCAATGGTCGCGTCAGCAATGGCTGGGCTGGAAGAAGACTGGAATGAGTATGATTTGGCGTCCCAACCATTTGCACATGGGGTACACAATGCCGTTCCTCAGCACCCGCCAGGTGGGTGAGTTCTTCAAATTCACCTGGCAGAACGGGTTAAAGGGCTACCTGTTTGACAGTCTCCGGGTGAGCTGGGCAACGCAGGGACCAATGCTCTACATCCATATGGCGCTCGGCTGGAACCCGGAATTAGATGTCGAACAACTCCGCAGGGACTTCTGGTCTGCCTTCGGCCCAGCTGCTCGCCAGGTCGAACAGTACTTTAATTACTGGGAATCCTATTCCCTGACCCATCCGCAAGCTGCGCTGTACAGTCCTGTGAAAGCGCATCTTGCCTATCCACCAGCGGTCTTTGCGACGCAGGAAGCGGTGCTCAAGAAAGCACTTGCAACCGCAGCCAGCGACCCTCTCCCTGAATTCGCCGAGCGCGTCAAGTTCCTGCGGGCCGGCCTGGAACACGCCCGGCTCTCTGCACGGTTCATCGGAACGCTCGATCAGGGCAAGGTGCCTGCCCAGCGGGAAACATTCCACAAAGCCCAGCAGGCTCTTCAAGAGCTGGTTGCGTTCAGACGTGCCAAAGAACATCTTTTTATTGCAGACTATCTCGATGCAGCCGCAACCCGAGAGAGAAAAAATGTGAAAGGCATCGATCGCCTTTTTGAGGAGTTTGAAGCGAAAGTACCAGCCCAATGATCAACGCCGGTGAGGCGTGCACACCAGGAGATCAAAACCCGGTGTGGCGGACATTCGCAACATCCGCAGGTACCGTCGTGAGCTGACCGTGATTTTGGTAGGTACGATTCCAACAACGCGCCAAAGTCAACTGACCTAATGGGAGGATGGTATGCAACGGTTGCTAAGGATCGGGCCAGTTCTGGCAATCGTGCTGCTGTCTCAGCAGTCGAGAGCGACGGACGATCGCGTGCGATTCAACCGGGACATTCGGCCTATCCTCGCCGAACATTGCTGGCAATGTCATGGCCCGGATGCCGGGGTTCGCCAGGCTGGGCTGCGACTCGATCTGCGAGATTCAGCGATGCAGGCGGCGGACTCAGGTGCATTTGCCATCGTACCGCGTTCCCCCCAGCAAAGTGAATTACTGCGTCGTATCAATACGAACGACCCTGCACAACGCATGCCGCCTGCTGATTCCCACACGCCACTTTCGGACGCACAGGTCGTCCTGCTGCGCACGTGGATCGAGCAGGGTGCCGAGTATCAACGACACTGGGCATTCCAGCAAATCGCCCGTCCATCGGTTCCAGAGATCGATGGCGTCAAGCACCCAATCGATGCCTTTGTCGTGGCTCGATTAAAAGCCCAAGGCCAAACTCTTGCAGAGGAAGCAGCGCCCCAACAATTGTCACGGAGACTGCACTTGACGCTGTCCGGGCTGCCGCCAGCAACCAACCTGCCCCTGGATCAGTCGCCTGGAAATTACGCGAGCGCTGTTGATCACCTCCTGGCATCACCGCATTTTGGTGAACATTTGGCTGTCGGCTGGCTCGACGCAGCCCGTTACGCCGACACAAATGGTTACTTTGGAGATAAGCCCCGGCAGATTTGGCTCTGGCGTGACTGGGTCATTGACGCTTTCAATAGCAACATGCCGTTCGACCAGTTTACTATCGAACAGCTGGCGGGCGACCTGTTGCCAAATGCAACAACCAGGCAACGAATCGCCACGGGTTTCAATCGCAACCACATGGCAAACAACGAAACTGGCATTATCGACGAAGAGTACCGAGTCGAGTATATCGTCGACCGTCTGGATACAACGCTGACGACGTGGATGGGGCTGACTGCAGGTTGTTCACAATGCCATGACCACAAGTACGATCCGATCTCGCAGCGTGATTTCTATCGTCTATTTGCATTTTTTAACAATGGCCCGGAAAAAGGCCTGATATCAGCGGACAACCCTCCGCCACTGATAACGGTGGCAACTCCGGAAGCCAGGCAACGCCTCGCCCAGCTAGAATCCGCCACGGTTGCCGCCCGTGCGCAGTTTGCACCAATAAAAACGCATCTGGCTGCGCAGATCGCCGACTGGGAAGCAGACACAACAAAGCCGTTGCCCGCTCTCCCGATCGACGACGTATTGCTCTACGAACCATTTGATGGTGGTGACTTCGCACCCCCTTCGATGCCACTGGGAACCGGCCTCACATTCGAGCGAGGCGTGAGAGGGAAAGCGGGCCGCTTCGACGCAACCCAGCACCTTGAACACCCATTCACCGCGTTCGACGTTAACGCAACCTGGACGATCGGATTCTGGATCAAGCCGGACGGATCGCTGAGCTGCTTGTTGTCAAAAATCGAACCACAGGGGCGCCGGCGCGGATTGGAAATCCTGTTGCAAAAGGGACGTGTACGTGTGAATCTGGTGGCACAGTGGGGAGTGCGTTCAATCGCCATCGGCACGCGAGAACCACTTGCTTCGCGCCAGTGGCACCACGTGGCTGTCACCTACGACGGATCCCGCGCGGCCGCAGGCATGCGTATTCTGATCGATGGCACCCCGGCTGATCTGGCCGTACAACAAGACACCCTCGGCCACATTGGCCGCGGACACTCCTCACCACAAAGCTGCACCAACCAGGAGCCGCTACGTATTGGTCGCCGCGATTCGGGACTCGGATACTACGGAGTGTTGGACGAACTCCATGTCATGCAGCATGTGACTTCGCCCAATCTTGTGTCAGCCTGGCACCGAGGTGAACGACTACGAGGGATCCTCGCCACCGATGTGGCGGAACGCAACGACTTCGAACGCGCGTTCCTCCTGGACGATTACATCGCACACAACACAGGTAAACACGTCAGGGCAGCCCAGCAGCGACTGCGGCAGGCAGTCGAGACGGAACGGACGTTTCGTTCCACAATTCCTACCACACTGGTGATGCAAGATCTGCCCACACCGCGAACCACGCATGTCCTTGTGCGAGGCCAGTACGATCAGCCAGGGGAAACTGTGCAACCTGGGGTTCCCGCCGCGATCGGACAGCTATCCGATAACGCTCCACGCAATCGACTAGGTCTGGCCCGTTGGATTGTATCCAGGAAGAATCCGTTGACGGCGCGCGTCACCGTCAACCGGCTCTGGAAGCACTGCTTTGGTCATGGACTGGTACGCACCATGAACGATTTCGGAACGCAAGGCGAACCACCAACGCATCCACAGTTACTGGACTGGCTGGCAGCCGAGTTCCGTGACAGTGGTTGGGACATCAAGCGATTGCTACGACTGATCGTCACGTCGCGCACGTTTCGACAGGCTTCGCGCCATCAGGGGGATACCTCCTCCGACCCGGACAACCGGCTCCTCTCTCGAGGGCCATCTTATCGCATGTCCGCCGAGATGATTCGCGACCACGCATTAGCCGTTTCAGGATTGCTACGACTGCGAATCGGAGGACCAAGCGTCAAACCTTATCAACCGCCAGGCTTGTGGAAAGAAGTCTCGTACAACGCCACCGAGACCTATCAAGCCGACACCGGCGAGGGACTATGGCGACGAGGCCTTTACACCTGGATCAAGCGACAGGCACCACCTCCTTCCTTTCTTGTCTTCGATGGAACGACACGGGAGAAATGCACGATCCAGCGGGCGGTGACCAACACACCGTTACAATCACTGGTCCTGTTAAACGACCCGGTATTCGTGGAAGCGGCCCGAGTCCTGGCCAGCCGGATACTCTTGTTGCCGCGCGCTGAACCCGGAGCAGCTGACAAGCTCTCCGCCGGATCGATCCCAAGAACCGAACACCGCCTGAACCAACTCGTACAACACGTGCTGTCACGGTATCCCGATAACCGGGAACGTCAGCTTCTCAGCGGGCTGGTGCGTCGTCAGCAAAAACGATTCGAGCAAACACCCGCAACGGCACACGCATTAATATCAATCGGACACGCGCCGTGTGACGGCACTCTTGACCCGCTGGAACTCGCCACCTGGACCGTCGTCGCCCAGGCAGTTATGAACCTTGATGAAGCCATCACCTTGAGGTGATTCCGCCATGAACAATCCATGTAATCCGCTGTCTGCGCAACCACAGCTCCAGCGACGACGGTTCCTCAGTCAGGCGGCCCTGGGGGCGGGCAGTGTGGCGTTAGCCTCCCTGCTACAGGAGTCGGCGGGTGGTGCAATCGTCCAGCAGCATGCGGCGCGAGCCAGGCGGATCATCTACCTGTTCATGCACGGGGGTCCCTCACAGCTTGACCTGTTCGACTATAAGCCGGGGCTGCAAGCCTACCATGGTCACGAACTGCCTGACTCGGTACGCGGCAACCAGAGACTAACTGGCATGACGAGTGGCCAGGCATCGAAACCGGTGACCCCGTCCGTGTTTCCCTTCCGACAACATGGTCAGTCGGGTGCGTGGATCAGCGAACTGCTGCCGCACATCGCAGCCCACGTGGACGACCTCAGCATTGTGAGGTCGCTGCAGACCGAGGCAATTAATCACGACCCTGCAGTGACACTACTGCAAACCGGACATCAACAGCCGGGGCGCCCTAGCTTTGGAGCCTGGGCCCATTATGGGCTAGGCAGCGAAAACGCCAACCTGCCCGCGTTCATGGTACTCGTCTCCGACGGCAGTGCGGCGCGGCCAGCTGACCCACTTTATGCACGACTCTGGGGTTCGGGGTTCCTGCCCTCAAATCACCAGGGAGTTGCCTTACGCGCCAGCGGAGATCCAGTCCTGTACCTGTCCAACCCACCCGGGATTTCAGCTAACGCCCGACGCGACCAGCTGGATGTGATCGCTGACTTGAACCGTCGTCAATTGGCACAACAGCGTGACCAGGAAATTGCCACACGCATTGCCCAGTATGAACTGGCCTTCCGCATGCAGACCTCGGTCCCCGACTTGACCAATTTGAACAATGAAACGGCTGGTACACTGGCTGCCTACGGGCCGCAATGCAACCAGCCTGGCACGTTCGCTCGTCACTGCCTGCTGGCGCGGCGGATGGCTGAACGAGGTGTGCGATTTATCCAGCTTTATCATCGTGGCTGGGACCAGCACTATAACCTGCCGAGCGACCTTCGCCTGCAGTGCCAGGACGTCGACCAGCCGGTCGGCGCGCTGCTCAGTGACCTGAAACAAAGAGGCCTGCTGGAAGACACGCTGGTTGTATGGGGTGGAGAATTCGGTCGCACAACCTACAGTCAAGGCAACCCTACTGCTACCAATTACGGACGTGATCATCACGGAGGCTGCTTTACCATGTGGCTCGCCGGCGGCGGTGTTCGCCCCGGCACAATCCACGGGCAGACTGACGACTTCAGCTTCAATGTTGTCCGTGATCCCGTGCACGTCCACGACCTGAACGCGACTCTCCTGTACCAGCTCGGCGTGGACCACCGCCGCCTTACCTATCGCTTCCAGGGACGCGACTATCGCTTGACTGATGTGCACGGCAACGTCCTCCACAAACTCCTGGCGACAACCTGAATTCTCCAACGGCAAGAATTGCCGGCAGCAATCGCTCGCGTGTTCGTCATGTCGAGACATCTCTGGTGACTACCAGCGTGAACCGATACACGCAGGGGCAGCGGAGAAGCAGTAAAGACACTGGCATTGCCAAGTGACTCGAGAATTGCACACGCGGTCGTGTTACGATACCTGCACAACGACGGCCTGCCGGATACCCCGCGTACATAGTGTGTCTGGCGTTGAGCTCATTTCCAAATAACGAAGGAGTATCGCGATGGTCAAGCGGCGAAAGCAAGTGGCGACCGCCGTCCTCGTACTCGTATCGACTATGCTCCCAACTGCGGGAGTTGCCGACAGTCCCATGAACCTGATTGCCAACGGCGGGCTCGAAAATGACGCCGATAACGACGGAGTCCCCGATGGCTGGGTGAGCCACCCACACCACTTCTCGCGCGAGACCATGGGGCAGGTGCAGGAACATATCACCAATATGCCAACGCACCAACAAATGCTTGCAGCAGAGCACGTCGAGGGATCGGACGGTTGGATACTGTTTCGACGGGAGGCGGATGGAACCTGGGGACCATACATCAAATCCGCGCAGTGGTACCAACGGATGGCCAATGAATACCTGCCGCAAAATTCGCGGTTTGGGCAACTTCCGCTGCCCGCAGATCTTGACCTGGGTAACACAACCATGGTCATTCACAACTTGCCACCGCACGAGCAAACCATCTCAGAACCAATCCCCGTAAAGCCAAACACTGGCTACCGCCTCAGTTTCTGGTTCCGCATGGGCGGAGGTTCGGAGGAGGCAATCTTTCAGATTCTGGGGTCGCGTGCACCGCGCAACGACGCATGGCCCACGGGTGCTAGTAAGGACAACCGGCACCTTATTACCTACCTCAATCTCGGATGGTCCTGGGTGCCGTACTGGCGCCGCTATGAGATTGCGTTTCGGACTGCGGCTGAGGAAACAGAAATCCGCCTGCGACCCTGGAAGTACTTTCGGGGATATGACGATGCTCGGCGTGCCTGGTTCGACGACTTCTGTCTCGTCGAAGACGACAGTGTCCGCGTGGGCGGTACGGGGGGGCCAGCGAACCCGCCGCCAGCCTGGCCGGAGGCAGTGATGAACCGGGGTTTTACCGTCGTACCTCGTCCTACCATGCCACTCACTTACAACCACTTTGAGCCGTTGCCTGACCAGATCGACCAGCCGCTGGTGATCACAGCCGCTCCGGGGCAATACGCGTCAGCCGTCCTGTTCATCAAGGCCGTGAAAGACCTGTCAGGACCGTTGGTCGTCGGGCCCAAGGGGCGGCCCCAGCTGAATGGACCGGACGGCATGTACCTGTGGATGCCGAATCTCGTGGAATTTCGGGTTTGCCACCCTCTGCAGATCAAAAAAAGCCAGCAGCAATGGGAACTACGGCCGCACTACCTGATGCCCGGTGCACGCGAAACGCCGATCCGCGAGTATACGCGGACCGTCGAAGTGAACGTCCCTAAAGGTGAAGGACGTAGCGTGTGGGTAACCGCCTTCGTCCCGGACGGCACGCCGCCCGGGGACTACCGGGGTGAGATTCACGTCGTCGCGGAAGGCAAGGACTACGTCGGCTATGACCAGCAACCTGGCCCGAACGACGGCCATGCCATTCCGTTCACCGTTCGAGTCCGCGATCTACGACTCTTGGAGCCGGACGCGGCCTTCGGCATGTACGCACATACGGGACGCGAGGGGAAATCGGTTCAGCTGCCCGTAACGGTCGACCACCGTGGCTATCTGGACCAACACCGCCATGGCATGACGGCTGTTGACCAGGGCGGCAGCCAGGTATGGCGCTACAAGGATAAGAAAGGCAAGGTCCGCATTAACTTCAGCGCCTTTGACCATGACATGAAACGACTCGTGGCGGCCGGATTCACAAGAGCGTTCCACTACTACCCATACAACGACGCAATGGAGCCGGAGGTCCAATTAGCCATCCTCCAGCACTGCCGCGAGAAGGGATATCCCGAACCACTTTTCTATGCCTTCGATGAGCCCGGTGCCCAGGGTGCCGACCTGTTACCGCTGATGGAAAAACAGTTTGGCGAGGCGCGTCGCCAAGGACTTCGTACCGTCACCGCAGGTCTCGATTGGCGGACACAAGGGGAAGCGTACGACGTGTGGATCCTCGACGTCAGTCAGATCGGGAGTAAAGAATGGCCGCAGATTAAATCCCGCGCCGCCAGACTCGGATCTGAATTGTGGGCCTACGACTGCAGCACCTACATTAACACGCACCCCGAAAACATCCGTTTCTACACAGGGTTGTGGACATGGGCAGCGGGACTGAGAGGGAACTGGATCTGGGAGTATGGCGCGGGTATACCGTCCTCACAAACGCACGCGTTTTCTTTGTCGGATACAACACCACCAACGAAGTGGGTCGAATACGGCTTCGCCTTCAGTATTCCCTCCGGCTGGGCCGCGTCTACTTCCTGGGAGGCACGCCGGCAGGGTGTCAACGACTTCCGTTACCTGCAAACCCTGGAACGGGCGATTTCTCTGGCTGCCGATTCCGGCCAACCGAACTTACCAGCCGCCATCAAAGCACGCCGGTATCTCGACCGCCTGCGAGCCCGCGTGCCACTCGACGCGTTCAGCTACCGCAACCGGGACAGTACCGCCTACAAGCAATTCCAGTCGGTGGCGCCAGCGATCGCGCCCGCAGAATACGACACTATTCAACAGGCCTGTGCCACGCACACGATCGCGATCCACGACGCCTTGCCTTGAACCTCACTAAATCTACGGAACGTTTCCAGCAGATCTCTGCTCCCGCCGCACCGACACCGCATCTTGCCACTGCAAGCCAACGGCCTCCAGGGCTAGTCTGTTCGATCGCCGTCCAGACCGTAGGCGACATGCGCCACTGTTTCTGCAATCATGATACGTGTCGTGAAGTATGACGGAACCGTTTCCATCCCGTAGCGGCAACAGGTGCATGCATGAACTTTGAACATACCCACCACGATTCCGCTGGCGGTGACCGAAAAGCCTTCGCGTCTCGTCGACGATTTCTGGCTGCGTCGGTAAGCTCGCTGGTTGGCATTCCAGCGATTCCCGGGGCACGCCGTGTTACCGTCGCTGCGGAATCGTCTGGTCCACCAGCGACTGCCCGTGCAACAATCTTGATCGTCTTGTGCGGAGGACCATCGCACATCGATACATGGGATATGAAACCGGCCGCGCCGGCTGAAATTCGTGGCGAGTTCCAGCCAGTGGCAACTTCGGCACCCGGAATTCGTTTGTGCGAACACCTGCCACTAACCGCCCAACAGGCGCACAAG
>MDTE01003092.1_pt1 | contig 10379 bp, 7 predicted proteins | sample 811231 | NCBI WGS metagenome assembly MDTE01 (sample SAMN05326651, study PRJNA326480) | marine metagenome | isolation source: seawater | place: Indian Ocean: Red Sea | collected 2010 | reverse complement strand
TTTAAAAATGTACTATTTATACATTGAACTATTTTAAAATATTTATTTATACATGAATAAATTATCTTATCATATTCACTGTCTTTCTCAATAGTAATATAAGAACATTGAACATTGCTTGATTTACCGTGTTTTTCAGTTCCTGTTTTTCCTTCTTTTTCTTTTTCATTTATATATTTAATAAGGTCATTGCAAACATTATAATTTAATACATTTTCAAATAAATATATATTATCTTTACAAAGATAATGTATACTGTCTAAAGTTTTCAACTCCATTATTTTATATTTTCTATTTTCTTTATTCTTTTTATGGTAAGTATATTATGTAATATAGCTTATAGTGCTTAAATATTGGGGCGCTCACCGAGCTGCTGGCAGCCGAGGTGGTGTTATCAGAATGCCCCATGGAAACTTCTACATTGTGGCGGTGGTTATCCGTCTCTTGAATCGCGCCACTTATGTTAATTCCATCGATCTGTACGACAACTTCTTTATCTTTGGAAGAGTTTTCGACGTTCGTTCTTCTTTTATTATTGAAGTCGGCGCCGATGGTGTGACCGTGGTTGTGCTTGCCGCCATCTCCGGTGGTGCCCTCCCACTGCCCTTGGCATCGGGAGTATGTGTGTGTGTGGGATGGTGTAGGAATAGCCGCCGTAATTTCGTAGGTTCCGCCAGTAGCTACATTCTGGTCGAATTTGGCTCCTACACTAACCCGTCCTATCATATCTGGTACAGTCACAATCACGCTCGAATTTGTTGTGATAGTGGATCCGTCACATAAATACCAATCCGATTCAACTGAACCGTTTATACTTGGACTTTTTCCACCATTATTGGTGGAAAAATTCTTAGTCAACATCCACAACATTATTACCTCTCCATACATACGACCTGAAGACAGTATTGCCCATGAAGCAGTGGCTCCAAATCCTCCAGATGTTAAAACCGCCCCACTCACACCAGAATCATTAGGCAATGTATATACTGTTGTTGAACCTTGATTAACACTAAAACTCATAATATATATATATATATCCATATATAAATAACCTTTATATTTTACTAAAATAAGTATTTAAAATTTTAGTAAAATAAGAAATCTCGCGAGAGTGATTCGAACACCCGACCAACGGAAGACTTTATTTAACCACTACAGTCCGTCGCTCTACCATCTGAGCTATCACGAGTTGCTATCGTTTACATTTTAAAAAGAAAAATTTATATAGACTAACGAATATGCACGCACTGGGACTCGAACCCAGGAACCCGAAGGAGCAGATCTTAAGTCTGCCGCGTTTGACCAACTTCGCTATACGTGCAGGCGAATTTTATATTATGCTCCTGGCAGGGTTCGAACCTGCGACTTCCGGCTCATAAGACCAGCACTCTAACCAACTGAGTTACAGGAGCGGTGAACCACCCTCTCTCTGTCTCTGTCTATCTTTCTCTGTCTATCTTTCTTTCTCTCTCACATATTACATAGTAGTAATCTTTTTATATCATAATAATATAATGAAATTTAGTAATTATAAGTTTTTATTAGAAGTAGTAGTTTATATTGCTGCATTTGGAATAACTGATTTTTTAATGGATCATTTTAATATTCACCCACTGCGGTTCTATTTACCTCTGTTTTTAGGTTCAATTTTTTTGTTAAATCGGATAAAAAAATAAAATAGAAATCAAAGTTTCGTGTATAAATACCATATAAATATAATAATAATGCTAAATACAACAAGTGTATTTATCATTTTTCTTTCTTTTAATTGTTCTAACGGCGATAAATCAACTTTTTTATAATGTTCATAATAATCGTCTATACTTTTAAAATAATCTACTTCAGCTTTGTTTAAATCTTCATTTACTCGATTATGTATAAAATGCATCCATTTTACAAAGGCTTCTCTGGAATCTAAATAGGATGATACAGGATATCGATCTAATAAACCACTAAATTTATTACCCATTTTTTCATCGGGAATAAATAATGGAATATTTTGTATAAAGTCATAATATTTCTTTTTAGTAACTTTATTAGGATTTAACGGATAATTAAGTGCAATAGTAAATAATACAAACCAATAATGAGGTCCCCAAATAGTAGCAGATAAAGCCATTAATATCAAATGATATAAAAAGAAAATGAAATAAACATACAATAATGAGTAAAGGCTATAACAGTTTTTGTAATAATTGTGGAAAAAACGGACACTTATTTCATCAATGTAAAGTACCAATAACAAGTATAGGAATTATTCTTGTAGACACTTCTGGGCCTGAAAATAAATTTTTAATGATACGTAGAAAGGATACCTTGGGTTATATTGATTTTATAAGAGGACGTTATCCTTATAATAATATTAATTATCTTATGAATATAATCAATGAAATGACGGAAGATGAAAAGGAGCGGATAACGAATTATGATTTTGATACCCTATGGATTAATTTATGGGGTAAAAATACAGGTTTAAATAATTTTACAGAGCAAAAAACTTCAAAAGATAAATTCGAGTTATTACAGAAAGGCATTTCTATAAATGGTGAAATATATTCGATATTTGATTTAATTAACTCTAGTACAAACAAATGGCGTGAACCGGAATGGGGATTTCCAAAAGGAAGACGTAATTTTAATGAAAAAGACTATGATTGTGGATGCAGAGAATTTGAAGAAGAAACCGGTATTTCTAGAAAATATATTAGTATAATTGATAATATTATGCCGTTAGAAGAGATATTTTCAGGTTCTAACTATAAATCCTATAAACATAAATATTTTGTAGCAACATTAAATACAAAAGATATTAATATATCTAATTTTCAGAAAACAGAAGTAAGTAAAGTAGAATGGAAAACCTATAGTACTGCAATCAATAGCATTCGTCCATATAATTTAGAAAAAATAGATATAATTAAACGAATAAATAGTATTTTAACAAAATATACTTTATATAACTAATATATATATACATATGGATGATACGTCTAAAAAAGATACTATTAAAATAAAAGCAAAACAGAAAAAAAAGATAAAATTAAAACCTGCTTCTCCTAAAAAGGAGAGTCCTAAAAAAATGAAATTAAAAGTAAAAAAGGTAAAAAAGGTAAAAGAGAAAAAAGTAAAAGATAAAAAAAGAATAGAAACCAATATAGAATTAGATATATCAGAAAAAGCTTATAATGATAAACTAAGAGATAATGAAAAAAAAGAGATAGATATTTTAGAAAAACAAGAACAATTAAATCCTGAATTATATCCAACTTTAAATGACCCTAATTTTCTTGTAAAAATAGCAAAAAAATTAGAATTTTCTGAAACAAAATATAAAGGAGATATAGCCAATGTTGAAATAATGGCCGATAAGATGTGCAACGAAGAAAGAGAATTAGCACCACATCAGATTTTTGTAAGAAATTTTTTGTCTTTTAACACACCGTATAATAGCTTATTATTATACCATGGTTTAGGTTCAGGAAAAACTTGCGCGGCTGTAGGTATTATGGAAGAATGTCGCGTAAATTTCAAACAATTAGGAATAAATAAAAAAATATTTGTATTAGCGCAACCAAACGTACAAAATAATTTTAAAAATGAATTATTTGATGCAAGAAAATTAAAACAAATTAATGGTATATGGACGTTAAAATCTTGTATAGGAGAACAATTATTGAAAGAAATAAATTGTAATTCCATAAAAATGACAAAAGAAGCAATAGTAAAAGCCATTAGTAAACTAATTAGAAATGCTTATAAATTCATAGGATACGAGGAATTTGCAAGTTATATAATAGCATTATCAAACATAGAAGGGGATTATAAAAAAGAAACGAAAAAAGTTATAATACGTAAAAAATTAAATAGTTTATTAGAAAATACATTAATAGTAATAGATGAGGTACATAATATAAGAGCAGGAACAGAAAAAAAACCAAAGCGCATCTATGATACTTTAATGATATTAGCTAATTACGTAGATAATTTAAGATTTTTATTTTTATCTGCAACACCTATGTTTAATAATAGCTTGGAAATTGTACCATTGGTAAATATTATGAATGCAAATGATAATCGATCTATGATTAATGTGAAAGAAGTTTTTGATGAAAATGGAAATTTAAAAATAAATAAAGATACGGGTGAAACAATAGGAGAAGATTTATTAAAAATTAAAATAAACGGTTATGTTTCCTATGTACGCGGAGAAAATCCCTATACTTATCCATACAAAATATATCCAATCTTATTTGAGCCTGAAAAAAGTATTAGACAACAATCATATCCTGAAAAAATGATGAATGGAGCTGATATAATACAACCTATACAATATATAGATTTGTTTACGCTATCTGCATCAGAATATCAAGAAAAAGTGTATAATTACATTATTGAACGTTTAAAAACAGAAAAGGTTTCATTTGAAACATTAGAGTCTTTTGGATATACCCTTTTAACACCTTTAGTTCAAACATTAAATATAGTATATCCAAATAATAATTTTATCGCTGATAAAAATGTTAGACAGGAACTTTTATATGGATTAGAAGGTTTAAGTTCTGTCATGGATTATTCCGACGCTAAAAAAGATTATAGATATAAAAAAAACATACTAGAGAGTTACGGAAGGATTTTTTCTAAAGAAAATATTGCAACATATAGTCCAAAAATAAAAAATATTATAGATTCTATAGAAACTTCCAAGGGAATTATATTAATATATTCTAATTATTTAGAAGCAGGATTAGTACCCATAGCACTAGCTTTAGAGGAATTTGGAATTAAAAGACACGGTGATGTCCCATCACTATTTAAAGAAGGAGATGTTAAAAATAAAAGCCATTTTAAATACGTTATAATATCAGGAGACAAAGGTTTTAGTCCTAATAACAATGTTGATTTAAAAGCATGCACCAATGAAAGTAATTATAACGGAGATGAAGTTAAGGTAGTATTAATATCAAGGGCTGGTACTGAAGGATTAGACTTTAGAAACATTCGGCAAGTACACATATTAGAACCATGGTATAATATGAATCGTATTAATCAAACAATAGGAAGAGCAGTAAGAACAAAAAGTCATTGTCAATTACCATTTCTAGAAAGAAATGTAATGATCTTTTTATACGGAACACTGTTTTCCAACAATATTGAATCAACTGATTTATATATTTATAGACACGCAGAAGAAAAGGCCGTACAAATAGGTAAAATAAATAGACTTTTAAAGCAAAATGCGGTAGATTGTTTACTTAATAAAGAACAAGGAAATTTCACAGAAGAAGCATTAGACCAATCCTATGAAATCATTTTATCAAATCTTAATAAAATAAATTATAAAATAGGCGATAAACCCTTTAGTGAAATATGTGATTATATGGAAAGTTGTAATTTCCTTTGCAATAAAGAAAAAGAAATAAGAGAAAGCGATGTTACTGCTAGTAGTTATAATCAGGATTTTGCATCATTTAACAATGATAAATTAATAAAAAAAATAAAATATTTATTCAAAGAATATTATTTCTTAAAAAAAGAAGATTTAATAGCAAATCTTAACATAAGAACGAATATATCGTTGCTGCAAATATATTCTGCATTAAATAAATTATTATATGATAGCAATGAATTTTTATATGATAGATATGGAAAACCAGGTAAGCTTATAAACATAGGAACTTACTATTTATTTCAACCGATTGAAGTATTAGACACTAATATTTCTGTATTTGAAAGAGTTACACCTATTGATGTAAAAAGAAAAGAACTAGTTTATGATATTCCAAAAGAAATGGAAGAAAATGTTGATAGCGAGGAACCCACTGGTCCTATTTCTATTAAAAGAAATATTTCAAAAGAAACAAAAAAGGGAACCAATAAAAATTTTGATAGATATTTAGAGGAGTTAAAAGAAAAATATGCATTAGCGACAACTTTTTCAGGAAAAACAAAAGCTACTAGTTCTTGGTATGAGGTATTAAATACTTCTACAGTATTCTTAGAACCTATTGGAATGACAAAACAAGAAGTTGATAATTATATAATACAGCATATAGTAGATACGATACCTTATTCTTTAAAAATCGCGTTATTAGATTACTTATATTCCAGTAATTCTTTAGATGAAATAGAAAGTAAAATGAAGGCTTATCTCGATAAATATATATTTGGTACTAGAATAAAAGGAATTATATTATTAAACAATACAAATAAATCGGCGAAAAAATTAGTTCAAACTCTTCTTGTATTAAATAAAGGAACGTGGAAGGAAGCCTTACCAGAACAAAAAGAAATGCTATCTAAAGATATTATAGCAATACATAAAGAAATAAATAGTAGTCTTGCAAAAATATACGGATTTATGGTTCCTTTTAAAAAAAATAATGAAGTAGTATTTAAGATAAAAACTAAGGATACTACACAAAAAGGAGCTAGATGCGATCAAGCTAATAAATCAGAAACAATAAATTTAATTAAAGAAATTGTTAAAGATAATCTATCTATTGATATTACTATACCTGAAAAAATTAGTAATAATATATTATGCTGTGCCGAGGAACTTATTTTAAGACACTTCAATGAAAAAGATGATAAAAATACATGGTTTGTTAATCCAGAACGAGCCGCGTTTATTTAAATTTATTTAAATTAAATTAACTTTAATATAAAATTGAATTATATAAGTATATATATATATTATTATATAATGCCAACCGATATGTCTAAGATAACTAATGAAAATATTTATTCAAATGCATTAATTACTAAAAAAGTATCAATTGATATCAAATACATAGGTGATAACATCAAAGAAGTTTTAGAAAAAAAATTATCAAAACAATTAGAGGGTAAATGTAGTGTAGAAGGATATATAAAACCAGGAACTATTAAAATCATTACATATTCAAGCGGACTTATTGAGACGAATAGTATATTATTTGAGATTGTTTTAGAATGTCAAATATGTTTACCAGTTGAAAATATGTTGATAAAATGCAAAGCGATTAATATTACAAAGGCTGGTATAAGAGCTCAGTTAAACGAAGATCCAAGTCCTTTAATAATATTTATTGCGAGAGATCATCATTATAAAAATCCAGAACTATTTTCTTCGATTAAAGAAACAGATGAAATTGTAGTAAAAATAATAGGTCAACGTTTTGAATTAAACGATCCTGCTATATCAGTTATAGCAGAGTTGATAGATTTCGAAAAAAAAAATAAAAAGAAAAAGAAACAACCTAAGCTTGTTATTCAGTAAAAATAAGTATTATAAATAAATTTAAATACAAAAAAATAATAAAATGATATGGATTTAATGAAAATAAAAAATCTTGTTGAAAAAAAAAGCAAGGAACATCACATCGAAATACTTAGAATTCTTATAAAAAACAAGGTAACCATAAATGAAAATAGCAATGGAATTTTTGTTAATTTAAGTAACATAAATCAAAATACTATTACAGAAATCCAAAATTATTTAGTATATATCAACGAGCAAGAAAAAACATTAAATATGTTAGAAGATATAAAAGAAGAATATAAGAATAATTACTTCAAAGCAAGTCCAGAACAAAAGTATAATGTTAATGATTTGTGTAAAGATAATAAAAGTATCGGTATATAAAAATATATAATGAGTAAATCAAATTTATATGATAAGTTTTCCATCACTAATAATGTTTATAAAATTTATCATATTGAACAAAAAAATAAAACAGAAAAACAAAAAACATTCAATACAAAAAAACAAGATTTTTTAACGATAGATCATAAAAATAAGCTGTTATGGTGTATGTATTTCATTTTAAAAGATAATTTTGAAATTCATAACGAAAATAACAATTTTAAAATAGAATATGATTTTAAAATGAAGATGATTGAAAAAATAGAAAATAATCCTGATCTACTTAAAACAATTAAAGTTAAAAAACATGATATTCAACATGATTTATTTCATTCTAAAGAAATCGATATTTTTTCATTACAAGCCTTATGTATATATAATAATATTTCTTTGATGTATGTAGTTGATAAAAAATATTATATACTAGGTAACAATGAACCCAAACATATTATAGTAAAAGAAAATTATGAAACAGGTATTTATTTAGATGCATCTCCTATTAAAATTAGTTACTATACTAATAATTTTTATCGAGTAGAAAACATTAAAAAACCGATTAAAAGTATATCTGGTTATACATACGATGAAATTAAGAACATTTGTATACAAATTAACATACAAACCATGTCTGGTGGTAAGAAAGTTACTAAAAAAGAGTTATACGAAGAATTAATTAAAATAATATCATAATAATAAAATTGAAAAAGTATAAAATATTCTATTCAAGTAATATATATCATGTCCGCAGAATATTCTGTATCAGAACTATTTAAATTTCATTTAGATACTTATTATTCAAATCAAGAAAATAGTGAAAATTATGAATTAGAAACTCGTTTTAATACAAAAGGCGTAAAAACAACGAGGCTTCAATTTGAAAAAGTAATTCAAATTTTAAAATCAAAAGGTTTTTCTGTAATTGATGGTGAAAATGGTATGAATATACTTAAAATACAAAATGAATTTTTAGATCCTACATTAGTAGGAGGGCAAAGAGTATCTAAAATTAGAACTGAAATAGAAGGTATTACATCAGTGCAAGAATATTGTAGAACTAATGATATTAACAAAGTAATAGATAAAAACGCTTTTGGTGTGTCATTTCAAAATAAAACGTTTATAAAAAATGAGAAAAGTGAAAGTGTTTTTCCAATTGATGTAAAAGAGTATAATCTTAGAATTTCTTATCAAAAAGAGGTTGAATTAGGGGAATATTCTGGAATAATTAAAGGTCTCAAAGGTGAATGGGCGGAAACCAAAAAGATTTTTAGATATATGAATAGAACAACCTTTACTCATCCGGCGTATCCTTTTAAAGTCGACATGAGTATAGTTAAATCTAGTACATTCGATCATAGAAAAAAACCAATACCTGTTTATAAAATAGAAGAATCAGGAGTATTTACTAATCCAGAAACCTTTGAAATTGAGATTGAATTAGATAATATTTTAATGAAAAAATCTTTAACAGATAATCCTCCAAATACGCAAGAAAATGCCGATAAGTTAAAAGCAATGCTTTCAAAACTAATAAAGTTTGTTTTATCGGGACTACAAAATACACCATATCCTCAACCTTATCCTATAATAGATACTATGAAAAATGAATATTTAGAGCTTTTGCACGGTTCTCCTCAAAAAAGATGGCTTAAAAATAAAGATTTTTGCGGTCCATCTTCGATTACTTTGCAAACGGTTAATTTGCAAGAGCTAACACAAGACACTGCTGCTCCTAACATTAGAACCATGTATTCTGTAACGGACAAAGCAGACGGAGATAGAAAATTACTTTTCATTAATAAAGAAGGTAATATTTACCTAATAAATACAAATATGGAATTTGAATTTACTGGCGCTAAAACAACAAATACAAAATTAAAATTTACACTTTTAGATGGTGAACATATTCTTCACAATAAAACAGGTAATTTTGTAAATATTTATGCGGCTTTTGACGTTTATTTTGTAAATGGTAAATCTTTGAGAGATAATGGATTTATTCCAACAAAATCTGGGGACGTTCCAAATAATTTTAGACTTCCCATCTTACAAAATATCGTAGGATCAAAACAATTTGTTTCTGTGGTATCAAATACTAAAGCATCACCTTTAAATATTACTGTAAAATCATTTAAAAGTGGTATAAATGAAGGGGAAATATTTAGAGGTTGTGATGCCATTTTAACGGATGTAGAAAATGGATTATATCCTTATAATACGGATGGTTTGATATTTACACCTTTAGAATACGGTGTTGGTTGTACCAAAATAGGTGAAAAATCGCCGCTAACAAAAATAACATGGGAATTATCTTTTAAATGGAAACCTCCTGAACATAATACCATTGACTTTTTGATAACTACTGAAAAAAATGAAGCAGGGGATGATGTAATAAATAATATATTTAAAGAAGGAACCACTTTAGTAGAAAATGACGAACTAAGTCAATATAAAATTATTAAACTAAGATGTGGATTTGACGAAAGAAATCATGGATATATTAATCCATGTAATGATGTATATTCAGATAATCTACCATCTTTGTTGTCGGATGTAGACGATGAGGATTCTTATAAGCCCGTACCTTTTTATCCTACCAATCCTAGTGATCCAACTACTCATATTTGTCATATTTCACTTAAAAAAAATGCTGTGGGTGACCCACAAATGATGACAGAAGAAGGCGAAGTATTTTATGATGGAACAATTGTAGAATTTAAGTACGATGGTACAAAACCACAGCATCAAAGATGGA
>MDTE01178689.1_pt1 | contig 10380 bp, 7 predicted proteins | sample 811231 | NCBI WGS metagenome assembly MDTE01 (sample SAMN05326651, study PRJNA326480) | marine metagenome | isolation source: seawater | place: Indian Ocean: Red Sea | collected 2010 | reverse complement strand
GTCGTCCTCGTCATTTTTTGTTGCTGCCGTCGTCGTCGTCGTCGTCGTCGTCCTCCTCCTCTCGGAGACGAAAAACGTCTCTTCCGAGCGTCGTCGTCGTCGTCGTCGTCGCACCACGGGGTTCTCCTTTTCTCATCGCGCGTGCTCGCACAGCGGTACCGACACCACGCGGTTGGTGCTCTCGTCGTCGCCAAAACCATCGTCGCAGTCGTCGTCGTCGTCGTCGAGTCTTTCGGTCGTTGTTGTTGTTATGGTTGTTGTTGTTTTCGTGCTCTTTTTTTTTTCTTTCGCTTTTTTTACAAAGACGCCTAATTAAAAACGAACACCTTTTTTTATTATTCATGGGTCACTCACTCACTTCCTTTTTGTTTTTTGTTCCACACTTTTTAGGTTTTTTCGGGGAAGACCAAACTCTCAAATGTCCAATCAAAACGGCTTGTGATTGAACAATTATTATTTTTCTTCGACGTCGAGAGCCCCACCACACCTTACTGTGTGTGTGTGCCCTTTTCCATCACCGCGGCGACACGAAGAGAACGCGAAGAGAACGCGTTGAGGAGAAAAAACAAACAACGACGGGACGACGAGGACAACGAGGACGGCGATGATGTTGTCGTCGATGCCCAACGCGACGACGAGAGCAGAATCGACGACGGCATCTTCGATGAGAAGAATACGAAGAACGACGAGAACAACGAGTTCTTCGTATTCTTCTTCTTCTTCTTCTTCTTATTTAAACAAGAACAAAAACAACATAAACGTCAACAACAACAACAACAACATCAACAACAGTGCCTGTAGGAGTTTTAGTAGATTTATGAACAGCAGCGGCCGCAGCAGCGGTAATAGTAGTCGTGTGCGTAATAACATTTCAAAGGAAATTTTTGTTGGAAGAAGACGTGGACAAACAACAGTCGTTGTCAAAGCGGGCGAACAAGGGGATGCTCCAGTCTCAAAAGCGGCGAAGAAAGTCAACATTGGCTTGGAAAAGTTCGAAGCGAAACAGTATCAAGAAGCAGCGGCTTTTTTCACGGACGCTTTAATGCTGAACCCGAACGAAGAAGAGTCTCGAGCAAGTCACTACAATCGAGCATGTGCATATGTAAAGATGAACAAATTCGAGCAAGCGAAAGATGATTTGGTGGTCGCGTTGGAAAAGTTTGACTTAGACTTTCGAGTGTTGCGACGTGACGATGACTTGGCTATGTTTCGGAGCACCGAACAGTTTGAAGAAATCGACGCCGAGTTCGGGGACAGGAAAGAGAAACAAGCAGCACAGGCGAAGCTTCGAGCAGAAGCGGCGGAACCGTTTCGATTTTTGAAACTTTTCACGTTCGGATCTTTAGCAACTGGAGCAATAGTTGGTCTTTTCATTATTTTGTCGAGATTAGTGCAAGCTTTGAAAGGTGGAGGTGGCGAAGGAGAACTCGCAGAAGATGTGCCGGATTTAATAGAAACGTTGAAAAATTTGGGCGTAAACACCACCGCGTTAGTGGTGTTGGGATTACTCTTAAAGAACGAGTTGAAAGGGCGAGATGCGACTTTACAGCAAGCGGAAAGAGAAGAAGAACTGGGGAGATTACAAGTGCAATTGAAAAAAGACGAAGGTACGGTTCCGTTGAATAGACTTCGGTCTTTATATAGAGTTTTCGTCGTTGCCGGTTCTGAAGCGCACATTTTCGAAACGATGGCAAACTTGGAAAAGTTCAAGGAGAAGTTTATTCAGAATAAGATTTTGGTGTGCACGGTGACAATGTTAGAAAACGACGGAAAGCCGACTGGGGACGAGCCGATGGATCTGACGTTTGGGAATCGCTCGCGACGAAACAAGAAGAGCAGTTCTTCGGAGGTTGAGGTGAACATTTTTGCCGATGCCAAGGAAAGGTGGCGCATACAGGCACAGGATCAAACGGCGTGGAGAAGATGGATCATTAATCAAGTGGAAGTGGATGGATTCGATCCTACGGTGAGAGACGTGTTTTTTGCAATCGCTAAGAACGGTACGTTGTGGAAATCTGGCGCCGGTGTTCCCAACTGGATGAAGCTGTTGGAGGAACTTCCTGAGGAAGGTTCAGTCCAAGCTAGTGTTACGGGCATTTGATAGATTAATTAATATTCCATGGTTAGTTTTGTATTAAAAGCATCGGAACGGACGTGGTCTTAATGGTAACTCTTCTTCTTCTTCTTCTTCTTCGTCCGAGTCAGATTTATATGGTGAATGCTCGTACAGTTCGTCGCCAACGACGCTATGAATAAATTCTCGCATCGCGCTTACTTTTGTATATACGCCGTATTTGTTTTCCAATGCGCAGCCTTCGCCCCAACTTACGATACCGACTTGAGCGAGCGTACCCGCATGTAGTAAGGGCCCACCACTATCTCCTTGACATGCGTCGGTTCCACCAGACTTATATCCCGCGCAAATCATGGAGGTTGAGATCGGGTTCCCCCACGGCCATCCAGGATAGGAGTCGCTATGCTCGCAAGTCTCTTCGGAGACGAGCGGAACAGTGGCATTATTCAAATATTCAGTTAAGAAACCGCTCGAGTCTACGCCAAATCCGACAACGTAGCACATCTCGTTTTCGTCGTAAACGGTTTTGAATTCGACCTCGTCTACTTCATTGGCGGCCCATGCAAGTCTTACGGGTTGTACGTCGAATATCTCACTCGCTGGTCTTGCCAGACGAAGCACAGTGCAATCTTGATCGAAATTCATCCCATTGAAATCTGGATTCCCGTGCACTTCGGCAATTTCAATAAACTTATATTCCTCACCTCCTCCTCCGTGGTTGAGCTGCACGGAGTTTACGAGAACCTCCATCTTGTCGTAAAAATTTTGCGTGTTTGAAACGAGTCCATCAGAAAAGAAACAATGCGATGCCGTCAACACGTGTCGAGTAGACACAAACGTCCCTCCGCATCTGAAATCGCGAACTGCATTGCCAGTCTCGTCTGTATAGGATCCAAAAATGGCAACGACAAACGGAAACGTGGATGTTTCGTACACTGGTTTACCGTTAATTATTCGATTTCTTGGAGATGTCATCGATGGAACGCCATTAACGATTCTCGTTTCGCCGCGAGGTTTCACTGTTGGCGTCATTGAAAAGTTCGTAAACGAACGAGCTCCCGGAAAAGAAGCCGCTGTCGTTGTCTTGGCAGTTGTCGTTGTCGCACTTCGCAGTCCGACTTTTGTTTCAGCAGACGCGAAAAGAGAAAACAAATAAACAAAGGACGACGAAGCGGAGAAGATAAAGGAGAGGAATATGAAGAACGATGGTGATTGTTTTTCTTTTATCCATAGTCGTTGTCGTCGTCGTCGTCGTCTTCGTCGTCGAGAGTAAGCAATCGTTCTGGTCATGCTTACTCTTTTTGTACAGTTAAAATGCGCGTGAGAAGAAGTTTCGCGTATTTTTGCTTTCTTTTTAGGAAACACAAACTTTCCTCATGCTATAATTTAAAAATTAATCTTCTTCTTCTTCTCTTTCTGTGCGTCACGCGTGGTATAGTTCTAAAGTTCTATCGATCGATAACGTTTCTTATACGCATTCATTCGATTTGTTGTTTAATTCATCATACTAGTATATATACAACACCAAACAATACAATTATATACATCTATGGGAACATTTTGCCCCGTAAAACAAGTCTAAAATTGGCAAGTTGATCAACCACTTTTGATCCTGCATATAAACTCATTTTTAGCTTTAATTTAGAAGAACGCTTCGAGAACTTTATTCAAACTTCCGAGAACGGGATTATTATGTGGCCCTGTGCTCTCTTCTCGGGAAGATCTTGATTCCGAGCTTTCTCTGCCGTTATCGTAGCAGTCCCCGGTGCCTGGAAAAGCTTCGGGAGAATCTGCCACTTCTAAACGCGGCATCATTACATCCATTTCATTGCGAATTTCTGAAAAGGTAGGTCTCTTGTTCGGATTCTTATCCCAACATTTTTCAACCAACTTTTGTAAACGTTTCGTATCTTGAGAGTTTTCGTTTGAATACATTTTCGGTCTCATGTCTTGATCCACCACAGCTTGGGCGATTTGTTGTGGTGAATAGTATAATCCCGAATACGGGGCTTTTAGATCCAGCAACTCATTCAACAAGATACCAAAACTGTAAACGTCGCATTTGGTATCGTACCACTTACCGACGATAACTTCTGGAGCCATATAAATAAACGTCCCCGTACAGGCCGTGGGCGTGCTTTCGTTATCTTTCAAAGGGCTGTATCGTGCCAGTCCAAAATCTGCAATCACTGCGCAACCTTTCGCCGAGCTCTTCATAAAAATATTCGACGGTTTCAAGTCTCTATGCATGATGGACATGTCTTCTAAGTAACACATGCCTTTCGCGACGTCCCAGGCGGCTTTCAACCGCTTCTTATAATCGTACGCTTTACTCTTTGTAGCCCCTCCGAACAAAGCGCTGACGCCGCCCTTCTCCAAATCGTTATACAACCATTGCTTCATCGTCCCAAATAGCATCATTGGAAACATCAAATATGAATCCCCGTATGGATTAAAATGTGCACCAAGTAAAGGAAGCACGTTTGGGTGTCTCAGTTTTGCAGATATCTCTGCTGATCGAAGCAGCGCTTTTGCTTGCTTCTTGTTTCTCAAGCCCATTTTCTTCACCACTATGCTAGCGCCTTCCCATTTCGCTTTAAACACCGTACCTTCGCTCCCTTTACCAATCTCATCTAATATTTTTAAATGTTTCGGATTAATCAACCAACCGGCATACTCGGCTTCGTTAAGGACATCGTATATGCTTTCCCACCCTTGAGGAATGTTCTTCTTTGAGGGAAGGTCAGGCTGAAAGAAATCTGAATCTTGTAGGGACTTCCTGGGCGTTATAATCCTCACGTTATCGCGATTGGAGGAACGACGTTGTCGCGCATCAGGAGAAGGTAAAGAGAACGGGCTAGAAGCTTCGGCGTTCGAATCTCTCGAAGAACTCGTCGTCGTCATCGTCCTCATCAATCGCGCTTCCAACATTTTCACGTGGTTCTTCAGCTCTTCGTTTTCTCTTTCCAAGCTTTGCCGTCTTCGACCTTCTCTGGACGATCGCTTCATGTTTGATACGGTCGTTCTTCTTCTTCTTCTTCTTCTTCTTCTTCTTCTCGGTGCAGAGTTCCGCGCGGCGCGTGTGGTTTCAGCAGTTTTAAAAGATCCCCCCAGAAAAACTTATTAAATACTAAATACTAAACGGATCTAAAACGCTGTCTATACTGTCGACCGTCGGATAAAAACAAATCTTCTTCGTGCACTCGAACGATCCTCCCCCGCGGAGATCGGGGAGATGTCAGACAGGGCGCGAGATCGAAAGAGAAAACCTCAGACAGCAGGACGGGAGATCGAACCCGCGCCTTCCCGCGCCTTCCCGTTGTCGCGTTTTGAAAAATATCTCTTTTGGATGCTTTTTTATTCGACAAGGATATTATTTTGTAATAAGCCGTATACGGACTGGACGTGGCAGATTTTCTTTCTCGACCTCGACATTTTTGTAACTTCCCTCCTACGAACGAGACTCAAAAGTCGAAAAACACTTGGGCCCGCAAAAGTACAAAAAAAACAAGTTCTTCTCGCCTCCTCCAAAGTCTTTTTTTTTCGCCTTCTTTTTCTCTCTCTCTCTTTTGTTATCGAAACGCGCCGAGTTTTGTGTAGGGCACGAAGACCCCCCCGGTCGTGGTCGTGCTCCAGCAGAGAGGGATGGGCAAACGCAAGCGGCCGTGGCTGAACGAGACCCACCTGAAAAATGAAGAGGAGAGGCGACGAGTGAAACAGAAAGAACGCGCGGAACGGAACAGACGGTTTCGGGAGAAGCGCAGACGCGAGGAGAAAGATGAGACGCAATGGACCGCTCCTGGTGAGGACGCGCGTGACGGAAAAGAAGAAGAATGTGAGAGAGACAAAGAAGGAGGAAAAGACGAGGAAGCGTACGATGAGTTTGAAGCGAGGAAAGAGCTGATGCAACAGATGAACTTGACGAGACCGCCTGGGAAAAAGAAGAGCGCTTTGAAGCAGCAGCAGTTCAACTACCAAACGAACAACACTTTTACTACGGAAGGAGAAGAAGGGGAAAGAAAAATGGGTGATAATGACGACGAGGACGAAGAGAAGGAGATGTACGACGAGGACGAAAAAGATATCTCGGCGGCGTTGTTACCTCAAAGTCCTCTGTTATTATCGTCATCGAATGGGAAAGCACTGGGAAATAGTAAATCAATAGAACGTGCTCGAAACGACGCGACATCAAATATTCAGCACTTTGCAAGAGTCAAACAGCTCTCCAAAGCGACGCAAACGTTTAGAAATTTGGTCAAAAATCAAAGAGTTAATCCATCGGTTTATACGTATTGCGCATTGTTAAATGCCTACGCTAACGCTGGGAGAACGAAGGATATTGAAATCATTCTCAGGCGAATGGTGACTGAGACAAAATACAAAGAAGAAGAAGCAGAAGCAGAAGCAGAAGCAGAAGAAGAAGAAGAAGAAGAAGAAAAGGGAAAAGAAGACGCCATCATACGACCAGATTGTAAACCAAATGTGGTCGCTTTTACGATGTTATTGAAATCGTATTTAATCGAGTGCGACGCGAGATCAGCCGTAAAACTCATAGAGAGTATGGCGTCGACGAGTAAAGTTAGCAGTGAAGATGGTGACAATGATATTTCTCAATGTGCGCGCGGCGTTGGAATCGATTCGAGAGCTTTAAATACGTTTTATCGCGTCTGTTTGCGCACCGGAGACGTGTCATCTGCGATTCAGTGGACAGGTACGAAAGTTGACGACGTTTTAGATGGCACATCAAAACTTCTCTTGGCAAAAATGTATGCACAGTCGTTTCGCCAGGATTTGTTGAAGCAAGAGATTGACTCCATGCAAACATCCATCGACGATTGTTTGAACGGAAGGGGCGTGAAAGATGGCCTAAAGAATGGAGTAAAAGAGCGACAGGCACCGACGTGTCTCTTCTGGAAGAACGGAGAGTGTCAACGTGGTAAGATGTGCAAATTTTATCACGATCCGAACGTGAAACAAAAGGTACCGGAGAGACGAGAGATGGCACAAAAATACGATTGCTTGTCGCAAATGTACGGTTGTTTGGCGCGTTTAGAAGCCAACATTGCACTTACATTGGCAACGGGTAAGAAGAAAAAAAAGAGCATAAAAGCATGTTTGAAAGCGATAAAGTCGTGCGAAAAAGCGTGCAAACAAGCTCGTGAGGCTAACGAAGGCTCAGTCCAAGGAGAAGAAGTGGAAACTGTGGAAGAAGACGAGTTAGAATTAGCAGACCCACATCGTCGCAATCTCTTTCGCAATACGAATCGTTTGGAACTCGAGCGTGACATGGTTAGATTGAAAGACATCGTCAGCAAGGAGGATGGAGACTCTTCATCTTCGTCTTCTTCAAAAGATACGACAACAACCATAGACGACTGTTTTTCCAGATGCCTTTTGTTCACGTCAAAACTTGGCAATGTCCTCTTAGATGACGTCACGAACACCAACATCAACAATAGAGAAAATAGCAGCAGCACTAGTGAATTGTTGTTCCAAGAACTCGAAAATTCTCTGGGTTTGAACGAAGTATTTGTCAAAGAAGATGACAAAAAGAAACGCACGGAAAAGCTGAGAAAACGCTTGAAGAAGACGATCGATTCGAAGACTGGACACATAAACTTTAAGAAGCTCTTTCATGACGTGCACAAGAAGGCGAAAGAAGAAAATGAGATATGTCTCGAAGTTGCCGCTGGAAACGGCGAGTGGGCTCTAGCTCAAGCCGCAGCGAGCTCTTCGTCTTCATCGAAGAACAACAAGAATAAAGTCTGGATCGCGAGCGAGTTGCGCAAAGACCGTTCGTGCGATATCTTCAACAGAATATGCGTTTCAAAACTTCAAAACATCGCGGTCGTATCCGGAGATGCGTTTCGTTTACTGAGAGAAAGCATTCCTCCGAATTCTTTGCATCAAATCTTTATAAACTTCCCAGAACCACCGCATCACTCCGGCGACGAGAAGTCAAGAAACGATAAAGCATTGTTGAACAAAGAATTTTTCGTGGCCGCGCACATGGCATTGAAGAAGAAGGATAAAAATGGTGATGGTGGCGGAGGTTTAACCATTTATTCGGACAACGAAAGGTACATGCACACCTTAGCTAAGATGATATCCGGACTTACCGTTGATGATGACGAAATAGCGTTTGAAAGCGAGAAAAGTTACGGGGCCGACGAGTTGAGCGATACGATTGAAGCATCGTTTGAAAACGTGCAAGGCGTTCGATTATACACCGGTTCTGCTCCAGGCAAAGGTTCTGGATTTGAAACGTACGAAGAAAGTTTCTTCGACCGGTTTTGGCAAGCTGGTAGTCGAATTGAACGGTATTTCATGGTGTTTTCGAAACGTTAATACGTAGCAGAGAGAAAAATGTTGTTGCACTGTAGTTTGCATGCACTTCAAAAATATTAGTTTTTGTCGATTAGATGTATGTAGTCAATAGAGTATAGTAGAGTTACACGTGATGAATCACACAGTGCACAAAATTTCAATAACAAACGGTGAGGTACGTAAGTAAAAGGATGATGATGCACGAGGAAGTACCACCACACCCACCGTGCGATATATAAACATACAAACGTAGTACCATAAGAGAAGAAAACAGCTTTTTAAAATTAGCTTCTCTTACAGCCACACTGGGAACAGAAATTTGCACTCATGCGATTGAATACAGCGCCGCACTGGTGACAATACGAAACTTCTTCACCGTTTTTTACAGCAGCATTAGCATTAGCAGCAGCGTTAACATCTTCGGCTAACCTTCGTTGCCGTTCCATGGAAATGCCTCCGCTCGCCTCCGTGCTCATCGAAACTGTAGGCGCATTTCTCGGGTCAATCACTTTAATCGTGAACAACAAAATCGTCCTCTCTTGTCCGTCGCTCCCAACCAACTCGTGTCGAAACTCTGGCGCGCACGAAATATCCACGACTCTCCCCAACGGTGTGGACTCTGGTGGATTCTTCTCCGTATCGGCCAAAAACATTCTCGCAAACGTCACTGCGCTCACCGTCTTACTCACCGCTTCTGCGCCGCATGCTCGAATAGAGACCGAGTATCCCTCGCGAATCTTTCCAGCTATCGCCCCGGCCACTTGGCTAGGGACGGAGTTCGACCCGCACGTCAAACTCAAGTCTGTCTCATCGTCCTCCGCTTGCATGTCCCCGTTCCCTTCTTCTTTCCATGTCTGCAAAAGAATTGCCGAAAATCGTTTCGCGCCATCCCCGGCGGCTCGAAACGTCGGATACAAACGCAAATCCACGTTTTCTTCCTTCAATTTCCTCCTCGCGATGGCCATCGCTTTCACCGCCGTGTTCACATTCGCCGGGCCCAGGGCTAAAATCAGCGGCGCTTCTCCGTGTTCGCAGACGAAACCAATCGAAGTGGCCAATTTGTTCGTCTGCGTGTTTTGGGACACTTTCAACACTCTCTCTCCTGGAGGTGCTCGAGCGATGTCCTCGACCGTTTGGCCTTCGCGATGATGGATCCCGTGCGGAGTCGGGGTGTTGGAGTTCATCGTTCTGTTCGACGCAATAACACGAGCGCTGGTTGGAGTGGGCGGATGATGATACGTCGCTCCTGCAAACAAGGTGCGGTGGAAAATAATTTGTGCGGTGGTAACAACTCTAATTGCCAACAACAGATCGGGCGGCCCCTCGAGAAGGAGTCAGCAGTCAGGTAAAATTTTAATTTTGTTGGGGCAAATCTCTCAAAAAACTGCTGAAAAAAAATCAGCTCTCAAAGTAAAATAATTTCCTTCTCACTTCTGTAAAAGTTTCGCTTTGAGAAAAAACACCACCGCAAAAAAACGCCATGTTATTATTTATTGTGTGTCCACGGTACCATACCAGTACTGCCACTACTACTACTACTACTACTACTACTACTTCTACTACTACTACTATATTACTACTACTATTACACATTTACGTGCAGGTACGCGACTCACTACAACGATGCGCTCACGATGATGCTCCTTTGTTTATCCTCAGGCGGAGTGGCTTCGTTTACTTTTGCTTCTTCTTCTTCTTCTTCTCCTTCTCCGCGCGAGCGAGTTTCAAGCGTTTCCGCTGTCGCTCGTGAAACAGCTCGATTTCCTCGCTCGTGTGCTCTCGGGCGGTTCCGTTTTTCATCGCGCGAACGTGACGCATGAGCCAACTTTCGGTGACCGTGATGGCGTCTTCCATATGCTCTTCGTTTTCTTCTTCCTCTTCTTCTTCTTCTTCATCCTGGCTCTTCTTCTTTTCGGTCGATTTTTTGCTTGCTTCTGCGGCAGCTGCGACGACTGTGACGGCAGAAGATGTCCTCGCAG
>MDTE01106477.1_pt1 | contig 10380 bp, 11 predicted proteins | sample 811231 | NCBI WGS metagenome assembly MDTE01 (sample SAMN05326651, study PRJNA326480) | marine metagenome | isolation source: seawater | place: Indian Ocean: Red Sea | collected 2010 | reverse complement strand
TGAAGATAGCAAGAGTTACATTCCAATATTTGCTTCATTATTTACATCTTATTTTATAGTTTTTTTTATAAGATGGACTAAGAAAAAAGAAATCTAATCTTTTCTAATCTCATTAAGAATTATTCCAACTGACACTGAAACATTTAAAGACTCTGCAACACCAAATTTATTAATAGAAATCCAATCGTCAACATATTTTTTCAAGGAGGAGTTAATACCATTAGACTCACTGCCAAATAAAACTACTCCTTTTGAAATTTTTTCCTTTTCATTGATACTTTTTCCATTTTTAGTAGAGGTTCCATAAACCTTAATCGAACTTCTTTTAAAAATATTCTCTAAATCCTCATAATATAGATTTACTCTAGTAAAAGATCCCATTGATGCCTGAATAGTTTTAGGATTATATAAATCAACTGTATTTTTCGAGCAAATAATATTTTTTACATTAAACCAATCAGCTATTCTAATTATTGTTCCAAGATTTCCGGGGTCATTAACTGAATCAAGAGCAATAATAATATCATCAAAATTAAGATTATTGATATCATTCTTTTTTGTTTTAGCAACTGAAAATCCAACAATATTATTTTTAAGATTACTTGTTTTTTTTATTTCATTTTCTTCAAGAATATAAATCTTATCTCCTGATAAATAAGAAGAATATTTATCATACGTTTTCTTTGATACAACTGTAAATTCAACATCATAATTTGATTTTAAAACTTCAATAATGCCCTTGATACCTTCAATAACAAAGCAATTTGAATTAAGCCTGTTTTTCTTATAATTTAGTGATTTAACAATTTTAAGTTTAGATTTAGAAATCATTTTCTCAATTTGAATTAAATTTAGTCATATTGTTTGAATACATTGATTCTTTAGATAGAGAGATTACAGTTTTTTTCAACTCTTTCTCCACTGATTTTTTAGATATAATAATGATCCTTATAAGTAATAAGTTCATTTGGATACCATTATATTGTATACTTATAATTTTATTATATAAAATTGACAAAAATAGAATACTTATTAACGTAGTAATATGCATATCTGTAGTTCTATTATCAGATTTTATAACCAGTTCAATAATGAAACCATTTTTTGAAAGATTGAGACCTTGTCATGATTTTGAACTAAAAGAAATAATAAATATAGTTTCAGGTTGTGGAGGAAAATACAGTTTTGCTTCTTCTCATGCATCCACAACTTTTTCTTTAGCGACAATAATTTATTTAATAACTAAAAAGGAGATTAATTTCTTGTTCTTTTGGAGTATAGCAATAGGTTATAGTAGAATTTATTTAGGTGTCCATTTCTTTTTTGATATAATTATTGGATTTTTTGTTGGATTTTTAACTTCATATATATTGTATCGTATAAGCAGAAAAATTGTATTTAATGAAAATTGAGTTCATCTTTTTAATTTTATTTTTATTGTTTTCTTGTTCTAATAATAAAGAAGAGCTACCTATATACGGAAGAAATAAAATTAGTGAAAGATTAGTTGATGGAAAATTAGTTTATGATACTATTGAACATACCATTTCAAATTTCTCTTTTTTAAATCAAAACGGACAAATTGTTAACAACAAAACGTTTGAAGGCAGTGTATATATAGCTGATTTTTTCTTTACTTCATGTCCTACTATATGTCCAATAATGAAAAATAATTTGATGGATATCTATAAAATTTTTGAAGGAAATTCTAAAGTCAAGTTTTTGTCTCATACAATTAATCCATCTTATGATAATGTAGACAGATTACATTCATACTCAAATAAATTAGGCATTGACAATAAGATATGGCACTTTGTAACAGGAGACATAGAAAAAATATATGAGATTGCTAAAAATAGTTATATGGTGACTGCTTTAGAGGATTCAGATGAGCCTGGTGGATTCCTACATAGTGGAACATTTTTGTTAGTTGATAGTAAAAGAAGAATAAGAGGAGTCTATGATGGGACTGATAAATCAGAAATGAATAAAATAATTGATGATATTAAAAGATTGTTATAAATCTATTTTTTTATTATCCTATCAACATATTTACCAATAATATCAAACTCAATATTTACAAAATCATTTATTTTTATTTTATTAAAGTTTGTATTTTGATACGTATGTGGTATTATGGCAACTGAAAAAAATTTATCTTTAATATCAAAACAAGTAAGACTAACTCCATTTATACTTATACTACCCTTCTCAACCAGATACCTTGAAAACTTATCAGAAATTTGAAAAGTAAATATCCAACTATTTGACTCATCTTCTATATTAACACATTTACCTACATCATCAACATGCCCCTGAACAATATGTCCATCTATACGTCCATTTATTTTCATACTTCTTTCTAAATTTAACTCTGAACCAATTCTAAGATGAGAAAATTTTGATTTTTGAATAGTCTGATTAACTATGGTCACATTATGTGATTTGTTACTTTTATTAGTTACAGTAAGACAAACACCATCATGAGAAACACTTTGATCTACTTCTAAATCTTTGCTAATAGAGCTAGAAACTAAAAGATTTATATTTTTGCCTTCACTATCTAAAGACTCTACTGTACCAATTGTTTCAATTATTCCTGTAAACATTTAAATTATATATAATATAACTTTGCAAACATAAAAGTTAAATTTGTTACACAAAATTAATTGATGAAAGATAAAATAAAAGAATGTGGTCAAACTAAAACAACTATCAGTGAAATGGTTTTACCAAACCACACAAATAATCTAAATACTCTTTTTGGAGGAAAGCTTATGTATTGGATGGATATGGCAGCGGCAATTTGTGCTCATAAGAACACGCAAAAAACAGCTGTAACTGCTTCAGTTGATAATATAACATTTAAGTCACCAATATATAAAGGAGATATAGTAACAATAAACTCTTTCATAACTAGAGTATTTAACACTTCTATGGAAATTTTTCTTGAAGTATTGTCACAAAACTCTAAAACAAAAAAATCAGTAATTAGTAATAGTGCATTTTTTACATTTGTTACTCTTGATGAAAATGGAAAACCTATAAAATCAATTGAGGTAAAACCTAAGACAGATGAGGAAAAAAAATTATTCGATGGAGCACTAAGGAGAAGACAACTAAGATTGATATTAGCTGGAAAGATGAAACCAGAAGAAGCTGATGAATTAAAATCTATTTTTGATTAAATACCTCATTCAACTTATTATATAAATTTCTGCCTCTTAATTCTAGATCTTTAGCAATAATTCTTCCTTCTGGATCTAATAAAAAAGCACTTGGAATTTTATAAATATTATACAAAATTGCTGCTTCAGATTGATAATATTTTAGATCAGAGACATTTATCCATGGGAGTTTATCTTCTTTAATCCCTCTAGCCCAATCATCTTTATTTCTATCAAGCGATACTTGATATACTTCAAACCCTTTGTCTTTGAATTTATAATAATTTTCTAAAATATTAGGATTTTCTTCTCTACAAGGTCTGCACCAAGCTGCCCAAAAATCAAGAAGAACATAATTTCCTCTAAGGGATGATAAGGAAATGGGATACCCATTAGGATCATTTAAGATAATCTCTGGAGCTATACTACCGACTGAAACAGATTTTATTTTTTTTAATTTATTTTCAAAGTTTATGAAATAAGAATTATACTTTAATTCATTATAATATTTATCATAAATACTCGTCCAAAAGATAATATTTTCATCAATACTTAGATAATCAGAAGTAATCAAAACTGCAAGAGAAATATCTACACTACCAAGATAATCTTTAAGTGATAATTCAAACTGATTTTTTCTAAAAGAAAATTCTTCTCTAACACTATTTATAAGTTGAATATTTTGTTCTTCACTAGCATTTATAAACTGCTCATTTAACTCTCTAATTTCAGATCTATAATTCGTTATTTTATTAGTTATAGATCTTAATATATTGGTATCTGAGGAACCTTGAATTTCATATTTAAATAAAGATTTGGAATCATCTATTAATATTTTTACATCTGAATCATTGATAATTAAGTCTATACTTGATTTTCCAATAAAATCAAGTCTGAAAAGAGTAGCCTCATCTACAAAAAGATCGAATTCTAGTTTGTTATCCATAATTTCATCAGACTGTATTAGCTCAATAGAATAGTCTGAATTAACTTTTTGCAATCTAACTTCACCATATTTTTCTGAACCTATAATTTCAATAGCTAATTGAATTTCTTTGTTTTCTTTTTTTGAATTATTACAAGAATAAAAAATCATAAGTCCCCAGAAAAGGAAAAATACTCTGATAAATTGTTTAGAAAAACTTTTCATAAAATAAATCATACAAATAAAATAAATACCTTTTTCAGATAAGATTTAAAAACGTTAAAAAAAATTAATTTTATAAAAGTGTTTTAAAATAATCCTTACCATCTGAGAGAACTTTTGATAACCCATCAACATTTTTTCCACCAGCAGTTGACAAGAAATTTTGACCACCTCCTGCTCCTTTAATGTTTACGGCTAATTTATTAATAATATCTTTAGCGTCTAAGTTTAATTTTTTTACTATTTCCTTTGAAATTAATAATAAAATTAATGGCTTATTCGACATATTACTGGTTGCAAGAAAAATAAGATTATCAATTTCTTTATCCATTTCGAAAGCAATTTGTTTAATAAAATCCAATGATTCATTATCAAAATGATATAAAATAAGATTGGTATCATTTAATTTTTCAACATTATCTTTTATTTCATCTTTTAGAGATTTTTTCCTAAATCTATCAAACTTTGTAATCTCAGACTCCAAAGATTTATTTTTTTCAATAAGAATCTTAACTGAGTCCAAAACATTACCGGATTTTAGTAAATTTTTTAATTCAAATAATTTTTTTGACTCTTCAGAAGTATAATTTTCTGATTCGATTGAAGTGAGCGCCTCAATTCTTCTAACACCTGAAGATATAGATGATTCTGATATAATTTTAAATAAACCAATCTCAGAAGTATTATTAACATGAGTGCCTCCACATAACTCTATTGAAAACTCATTATCCATAATTACTAACCTAACTTTATCACCATATTTTTCTCCAAACAATGCCATAGCACCCATCTTTTCAGCTTCTTTTATTGGAACATTCAATAAAATTTTTACTGGTATGTTTTCTGAAATTTTTTCATTAACTACTTTATTGATTTTAGATAACTCTACATCAGTAATTTTAGAAAAGTGAGAAAAATCAAATCTCAAAACTTTATCACTAACAAGTGACCCTTTTTGAACTACATGATCACCAAGCACATTTCTTAGTGCTGAGTGAAGCAGGTGTGTGGCAGAATGATTTTTAGAAATAAGATTCCTTCTTTTTGAGTTGACTTTTAAATTAAAAGAATTTGAAAATTTATTAGGTAAAGATTGTGTTTCATGAATAATTAAATCATTTTCTTTGAATGTATTTATAACATTTATTTTCTCATCACCACTTGAAATAACTCCAATATCACCAACTTGTCCGCCAGATTCAGAATAAAATGGAGTTTTATCAAATACGATATGATAAACTTTCTTTCCATTTTTATTCACCTGTCTATGCTTTAATATCTTAGAATTAGAAGTTAAGCTATCATAACCAGAAAATATGGAATCAACTTTATCGTTTATTGTTGTCCAATCATCAGAAATAGTTTTAGGCACATTTCTTGATCTTTCCCTCTGTTCACTCAAAAGTTTATCAAACTTTTTCTTATCTATTTTCAAATTATTTTCACGAGCAATAAGTTCTGTTAAATCATAAGGAAAACCATATGTATCATACAGTTCAAATGCCAATTCACCAGATATCCTGTCATTTTTTCTGCTCATTTCCATTTTAATTTCATTTATTTTCTTGAGTCCATTTTCTAAAGTTTTTAAAAATGTTTTTTCCTCCTCTTTAATTACACTTTTTATAAAATCCTTTTGTTCAAACAAATTATTAAAGACTTTCTTATATTCTGTAATCACTGCATCAGCAAGTTTATAAAGAAATGGTGATTTCAATTTTAAACTGGAATACCCATACCTAACAGCTCTTCTAAGGATTCTTCTTACAACATAACCTGATTTATTATTTGAAGGTATTGCGCCATCTGAAATTGTAAATACTATGGCTCTAATATGATCACAAATTACTCTAAAAGCAATATCTATCTTTTCATCTGAATCATATTTTAAATTTGAAATTTTTTCAAGAGATTTAATTATTGGATAAAATAAGTCTATATCATAAGTAGATTTAAGGGATTTAATTGCCATGGCCAATCTTTCTAATCCCATGCCAGTATCAACATGCTTATCAGGCAAGGGTTCTAAAGAACCGTCACTTTTTCTATTAAACTCAATAAAAACAAGATTCCATATTTCTATAACCTCAGGATGATCTTTATTAATTAATTTACTTGTAGGAATTTTCTTTATTTCAGCATCATCTCTTAAATCTATATGAACTTCAGAGCATGGACCACAAGGGCCAGAATCACCCATCTCCCAAAAATTATCTTTTTTAGAACCATCTACAATCTTTGATTTGTCTACAATCTGACTCCATATTTTTATTGACTCTAAATCTTTATCTAGTTTTTCTTTTTTATCACCACCAAAGACAGTCACAAAAAGTTTATTTTCATCCAAACCGTAGTGATTTGTTAGTAAGTCCCAGGCCCATAAAATTGCATCTTTTTTAAAATAATCACCAAAAGACCAATTTCCTAGCATCTCAAACATGGTATGATGATATTTATCTATTCCAACTTCTTCTAAATCATTATGTTTTCCACTAACCCTTAAACACTTTTGAGTATTTGCAATCCTATCATTTTGAGGTTTATCATAACCTAAGAAAATATTTTTAAACTGATTCATCCCAGCATTAGTAAACATTAATGTAGGATCATCTTTAACAGTTATTGGAGCTGAATCAATTATTTTATGATTTTTGTTTTTGAAATAATCGAAAAAAATTTTTCTAACTTTTTTAGTGTCCATTTAACATATAAATCCGTGAATATTTTTATTTTTGCATAAATCTATTATAAAATTAGGCTATTTTAATCTAATTATGAGCAAAGATAAATATTATTATAATCCAAAAACTTGCAAGTTTGAAAGAATAAAAAAAACAAAAAAAGAAATATTTCTCAACATCATAGGTTTTCTTCTTATCGTTCTTTTTTCAAGCTTTATAGTGTTAAATATCTATGATACATACTTTGAATCTCCAAAAATTGTAGAGTTGAGAAAAGAGAATCAAGAACTTGAAACTCATTTTGAAATTTTAAATAAAGAAGTAAACGTTGCATATAAAATGTTAGAGAATTTGGAGGAAAGAGATGACAACATCTACAGAATAATTTTCGAAGCAGAACCAATTCCTTCTACAATTAGACAAGCAGGAGTTGGTGGAATTAATAGATACAAAGAACTTATTGATGGTAACCTAAAAAGAGAAGAGCTATTAGTAGATAATTATATAAAAATAGATGAGTTAAAAAGGAAGCTTTATATCCAAACCAAATCATATGATGAACTTTTTAATATGGCTAATAATAAAGAGGATCTTATTGCAGCTATTCCTGCAATTCAACCTATATATAACAAAGATTTAAGAAGAGTTGCTTCTGGTTATGGTATGAGAATTGATCCTTTCTTGAAAGTTAGAAGAATGCACTATGGCCTAGATTTTTCTGTAAAGAAAGGGACTCCAATTTATGCAACTGCAGATGGGAAGGTTGTTATTATAAAGTCATCCTTTGGAGGTTTAGGTAAACATATTTATCTGGATCATGGAAATGGTTATAGAACAGTCTATGCTCACCTTAACAAGTTTAATGTCAAAAAGGGTCAAAAAGTAAAAAGAGGAGAACTTATTGCATATAGTGGAAATACTGGTAGGTCAACTTCTCCACATCTACATTATGAAGTCCATAAAAATGGTGAAAAGGTAAATCCTATCAACTTCTTTTTTAATGATTTAACACCAAGCCAGTATGAAGAAGTAATTAGAATTGCTTCTATAGAGAATCAGGCATTAGGTTCAACCTACTAGAAATAATGCCATACAAAGAAAGAGAAATTAAAAGAAAATACTTCTCAATCGGAGAAGTTGCATCTTTACTTAATGTAAATACCTCATTAATTAGATTTTGGGAATCGGAATTTGAATTCATTAATCCAAAAAAAAACAAAAAAGGTTTGAGAAAGTATACTAATGAAGACATCAATAAATTGAAGAAAATTTATTCATTGTTAAAAGAGGAAGGATTTACTATAGATGGTGCAAGAAAACATCTTAAAAAAAATAAAAATTCATCCGAAAATAATGTTGTTTCTAAACTAGAAAAATTAAAAAATCAATTATTAGAAATAAAAAAGAAAATTTAATTCATACCCAAAATATCTCTGATAGCTTTATCATCTGAACCAGAATCTGCAAAATCATCAAATGTTTTTTCAGTTACATTTATTATATGATCTGAAATAAACTTGGCACCTTCAACAGCACCCTGTTCGTTGCTCTTAATACAACATTCCCACTCCAAAACAGCCCAACCATCGTATCCATACTGAGTTAGTTTTGAAAAAATGGATTTGAAATCTATTTGACCATCACCTAATGACCTAAATCTTCCTGGTCTATCAATCCAATCAGAATAACTTCCATATACCCCTGCTTTACCATTAGAATTAAATTCCGCATCCTTTACATGGAACATTTTGATGTATTCATGATATATATCTATATGATCTAAATAATTTAGTTGTTGTAAAATAAAATGACTAGGGTCATAAAGCATTTTTACTCTACTATGATTATTTGTTGATTCTAAAAACCTTTCAAAGGTTAATCCATCATGTAGATCTTCACCAGGATGAATCTCATAACATAAATCAACTCCATTACTATCAAACTCATTCAAAATAGGTATCCATCTGTCTGCCAACTCTTTAAATCCAGTTTTAACTAACCCATTTGGTCTTTGGGGCCATGGGTATAAATATGGCCACAAAAGTGCTCCTGAAAAAGTTACATGAACATTAATACCTAAATTTTTACTAGCCTTAGAAGCAAGTATTAATTGATTGACTGCCCATTCAGTTCTTTTCTTTGGATTATTTCTATATTCTGTTGGTGCAAATCCATCAAACATTTTATCATAGGCTGGATTTACAGCAACTAACTGCCCCTGCAAATGAGTACTTAATTCAGTTATTTCTACACCACAAGATTTAATTTTAGATTTATACTCTTTTGCATAAACTTTATCTTCTGCAACTTTTTTTAAATCAATGCATCTACTATCCCAAGTTGGTATTTGTACACCCTTATAACCTAAATTAGATGCCCACTTACAAATACTTTCCATATCATTAAATGGATGTTTGTCATCCATAAATTGAGCTAAAAAAATAGCAGGTCCTTTTATAGTTTTCATAATTAAATTTTTATCCATTTAGAATTCTTTGAAGAATCAATTACAGCATCGATAAATCTCATACCTCTATATCCTTCTTCAACTGTAGGATAATCGTAAATTGGATCATCCTTTTTGTTATTTTTATAGTTTTTGACAGAATAAGAAAAATTTCTATAAATATTAGCAAATGCCTCAATGAAACCCTCTGGGTGGCCTGAAGGTGTCCTGCAATTTGCCAAAGCAAAATCAGAAAGATAAGAATTATTTACCCCAGCTCTATAAATTTGATTTGGTCTGCCATTTAGTTTTAGCAATAAAGTATTAGGTGAAGAATGTTTCCATTCAATACCACCACTGTCTCCCCATACTCGAATCTTCAAGTCATTCTCCTCACCAGTAGCAATCTGACTTGTCATTAAATTTCCTTCAATTCCGTCCTCGAGGGTAATTAATACATTTCCATCATCTTCTAAAAGTCTACCCTCAACAAAAACATTTACCTTGGATAGAAGCTTTATAATTTTCTTTCCTGTAACATACTCAACCATGTTGGCTGCGTGCGTACCAATATCACCCATACTTCCTGCTTTTCCAGATTTTGAAGGATCAGTTCTCCATGAAGCCTGTTTATTATCTGTTGATTCTAAATTTGTAGTCAACCATCCTTGTGGATATTCAACTGCAACTTTTCTGATCTTTCCTATTTTACCTAATTTAATAATACTTTTTGCTTCTTTTACCATAGGATATCCTGTATATGTATGCGTTACAGCAAATGGAATTCCAGTCTCATTAACTTTATCTACTAAATTCTTTGCTTGTTCAGAATCATAGGTCATCGGTTTATCAATAATTACTGGGAATCCATTATCAAGGGCTTTATAAGCTGGATCAAAATGTATATGATTAGGAGTAACTATTGAAACAATATCCATT
>MDTE01105055.1_pt1 | contig 10381 bp, 1 predicted proteins | sample 811231 | NCBI WGS metagenome assembly MDTE01 (sample SAMN05326651, study PRJNA326480) | marine metagenome | isolation source: seawater | place: Indian Ocean: Red Sea | collected 2010 | reverse complement strand
GAGAGACTTCCACCAAGCAGTACTCGTTGCCGTCGCTGTTGCCGTTGTCCCACATGCGGTACTGGTTGGCAAAGGTGATCGCCACGCCAGGGTGTCCCACAGTGGAGAATGGAGTCACGAGGTCGGCCCATGCGTTCTCAAGCACGCCCAAGCCAGACTCACCACCGGCGAGGTCGGAGTCGATCATCAAGAAACCATCGAATGCGGTTAATGAATTGATGGAAGTGATCGCCGCGGGCCCGCTTGGCGCCAAGCCAGGTCCGCACTGCCAATCCAGCTCGATACCTGGTTCATTCTGGTTATTGAAAGTCCACTCGCTGCAATTGGCAAACGTAGTGGTCCAAATGATCTCTCCAGGAGGAGAGGACAGGCCATCGCAGTTTCCATCCTCGTCTAAATCGACCAAACATTGCCCGTCGCAATCGTAGCCTATATCGGTATAGACACATGAGTCATCGTCGTCGGTCGCCTCAGGATTGTAATTGCAGGCACCAGGATTCATACATCCTTCAGTTTCGTCCTGATCGCACACTCCGTCCATGTCCGTGTCCACGCACGTCCCATCACAATTCAATCCTGGGACAGGGAAAATGCATGAGCCAGGCTGTGTGGCCGTCGAATCGTAGTTGCACGCCAAAGAGTTGAGACAACCCGCGCAAGACTCGAAATCGCACGACCCATCGCTCACATTCGCATAGGGATCAAAGTTGCAGGCCGTGAATGAAATGCAGCCCAGGTAATCGCAAGCCCCCTCAATGGTGGCTGTCGCGTCGTAGTTGTCGGCCTCAGGGTCCAAGCAACCCACGCAGCTCGCGTAATCGCAAATGCCGGCAACCGTGGCCGTCTCGTCGTAGTTGCACGCGTTGGGGTTCAAGCAACCCTGGCAAGAGAAGTACTCGCACGAACCGTCGTTGATGTTGGCGTCTGGGTTGAAGTTGCAAGCCCCGTCCAAAGTGCACCCCAACACAAGGCAGGACAAGAACTCGCACGAGCCGTCGTCCTCGTTCACATATTCGTTGTAATTGCACGCCAGAGGATTCAAACACCCGACCGTCTCGTCCTGGTCGCACACGCCGTCGGCGTCGGCGTCGTTCACACAGTTGCCATCGCAGTCGTAAGTCGCCTGGGCGTATACGCAGGTTCCGTCGTTGAAGTCGACTTCAGGGTCGTAGTTGCACGCACTTGGGTCGTTGCACCCAAACGCCAAGCACGAAACGAAGTCGCAAGAAGAATCAGAGCTCGTGGCGTCCGGGTTGTAGTTGCACGCCAATTCAATCATGCAGCCGTACACTTCCTCGTCGTCGCAAATGCCGTTGACGTTGACGTCCGAAGAGCAATCCCCTCCACACACGCCAATGGCGTCAATCAAGGTGCCGTCGCAATCGCATTGCCCTTCTGGGATGCCACTGCCTCCGCACACGCCGCACTCGTCAATCAACGTGCCTTCACAATCGCACTCCCCTTCAGGGATGCCAGTGCCTCCGCACACGCCGCACTCGTCGGGCTGGGTGCAAGAACCGTCGTCCTCGGTGACTTCTGGGTTGTAGTTGCAAGCCGTTTCGTCCATGCAACCCAGAATCTCTGTCGAGAAATACTCACCAACGCCGTTGAAGTCAAAAGACTTTCGAATCACGTTGCTGGCGCTCTGAATGCCCATGGGGAAGATTTGGACGTTGATGGAACCAAAAATCTCCCCGGCTGTGGTGATTTGGGCAATCAACCAGCGACCGTCGCTGTCAGGAGATGCGTTGCCAGCATCACCGGGCAAAAACCAAGACCCTCCAACGAGGGTATTCACTTCCAACAGCGTGCCGTCGTTGTCTCCACTGAAATACGCGGTGATGCCGTGGGTCAACGTGATGTCTTCGATCACTTGTGGAGCGGCTGCTCCAGAGATGCCTGACGCGCTCGCCGGACCCGACAAATTCACCGTGGCGTAGCTGTCGTCCGCCGTGTCTGGAAAAAAGCCCAACAAGAATTCCGTCAGTCCCTCTGCCGTTGCGCCCCCCGCGGCAATAGAATTGAAAATGCCATCTGGGGTGTTGATGACCAGTGGCGACGAATCGCTGCCATACACCGCCGACAACTTGTCAGAAGCGTCGTCCGTGTGGACGTAAAATCGGTACACCATTCCAGCTGTGGTGTCTCCGACGGGAGCGGCGCTCTCCACCATCAGTGAGTATTGAGCGAAGGCGGGGATCGTAAGACCCAAACAAAAGGCCAAGGAAGCGATGAAAAGTCTCATATCGTCAGTTTTCAATGCAGCGGATCGCCATGCCCATGCGGTGGCCCTGTGTGCCACCGATGTAATCCCACGTGTAGCGGTACACGCCGGTCGACTCGAAGGTCAACACCCGTGCGTGGTAATCGCCGCCACCCGAAGCCGATCCATTCCAGAAGTAGCCTTGGAGTTGAGGGTCGCTGTGCAACCCATCAGGGGTGATGCGTCCAAAGGGCTCCCCCTGAAATCCAAGCAAATCCGTGGCTCCCTCGTTGGGGGTGGTCCAAAGGCTGGACGTCGATTTCAAGTTGCCGCCCGCATTCGCAGAAGAACCGCGCGTTCCCACAACGGCCAATTCCTCCTCTGGCACGCCTGCGAGGGATTCCATCGCTTGCCAATCGCCGTCCGTCGGCACCCTCCAGCCCGCAGGACACACGGGGCGCACGTCGTTCACGGCATGCCAATTGTACAGAACCGACGCCGTGCCGTCAATCTCGACGTCCCACAACGCAGGTGCACCAGGCCAGGCGCTGAGCTCCAGCCAATCCTCTGCGTTTCCTGTGCTCGGGATGGCGTCCCCGTTGCCAAACGCTTGGGCCTGCAAGTTCTCCGCAAACCAACACTGCTCCCCGATCAACACGGTCTCGTAGTCGTAGCCTTGGTAATTCAGTGGGTCGCCACACGACCACGATGCGTTGCCCGTGTCGCCATCGCCTGGTCCCGCGCCTTCGCCGGGACCGTTGGCTTGGATTTGTTCTTCTGTCAGCTCACACTCGTTCCCCCAAAGCTGGAAGAAGTCGAGCAGGTCGTTGATGTCCACCACGCCGTTGCCGGTGAAGTCACCGGGGCAGGGGTCGGGGTAATCGCAACCGCCGGGGTAATTGGCGGTGGGGTCGTAATCCAGTCCTTCAGGGTCCATGCAGCCCACGTAGAGGCAAGAACCGTCGTCCGACAAGGCCGCGGCGAAGTGGTTCACCGCGTTGGGGTCGGTGCAACCGGTCAACAAGCAGCTGAAGTCGCATGAGCCGTCGTCCTCGGTGGCCTCCGCGCTGAAGTTGCATGCGCCTGGGTAGGTGCAGCCCACGCAGGTCACGAAGTCGCAGCTGCCGTCGTCGAACGTCGACGTGGCGTCGTAGTTGCAGGCCACCGCATCCATGCAGCCGTAGCAAGATTCGAAATCGCACGAGCCGTCGTCCAACGTCGCCGTGGCGTCGTAGTTGCACCCCGTGTCGTCCATGCAGCCGTAGCAAGATTCGAAGTCGCAGGAGCCGTCGTCGATGGTTGCAGTGACGTCGAAGTTGCATCCAGCAGGGTCGGTGCAGCCGTAGCACAACACAAACTCACAGGACCCATCGTCTTGGGTGGCCGTCTCGTCGTAGTTGCACCCCGCGGGGTCCGTGCAGCCCAAGCAGCTCTCAAAATCACAGCCGCCGTCGTCCAGCGTCGCCGTGACGTCGTAGTTGCACGCACCTGGCTCGGTGCAGCCGTAGCAAGACACGAGGTCGCACAGCCCATCGTCCAACGTCGCCGAAGCATCGTAGTTGCAGCCCGCAGGGTCGGTGCAGCCGTAACAAGACTCGAGGTCGCACAGCCCGTCGTCAAGCGTCGCCGTCTCGTCGTAGTTGCACGCCGCAGGGTCGGTACAACCGTAGCACGATTCGAGGTCGCACGTGCCGTCGTCCATGTTGGCCGCAGCGTCGTAGTTGCATGCGGCAGGGTCGGTGCAGCCCAGAACGTCCGGCGTGAAGTTGCCGGCGCCGTTGAAGGTGGTGGTGATTTGGACTGCATTGAGGCCATCTCCTTCAGGGAAGACCTGGTAGTTGACCACCCCGCTAAAGTCCCCCGCGGTGGTGACCTGCATGATGAGCACACGCATGTCCGCGTCGCCAAGGGCGTTGTCGCCACCCACCACGTACCAAGAAGCCCCCACAATCGTGCTGGCCTCCAAGCCCGTGGCCCCGTCTTGCAAGAAGAAGGGCGTGATGGACTGCATGGCGTCTTCCACCAAATCCGGGTCCTCCGCGTTGTCCAAGTCGCTCTCGCTTGCAGGACCCTCCAGGCCCACGGTCGCGTAGGTGTCGTCCACCATCTCCGGGTAAAGGGCGATGAACGCCGCACCCAGCCCGCTGGCCGACCACGACAAGTTCCATTCGCTGTTGAAGACCCCCGCCGGGGCGCTCACCACCATCGGCGCTTCGTCAAACCCGTACACCGCGCTCACGCGGTCGGCAGGATGCTGCAAGTTCACCTTCAAACGGTAGGTTGTCATGCCTGGCTGAACCGCGGCTGCGGCCTCCACGGTGAGGCGGTACGCTTCGCAGCTCAAGCAATTCCCGTCGCAATCCGAATTGAATGTGGGGTAGACGCACAACGCATCGTCCACGAAGGACGCCTCTGGGGCGTAGTTGCAGGCGCTTTCGTCGCTGCACCCGGTTTCCTCAGGGTCGCACACCCCGTTCATGTTGCTGTCTTCCTCGCAGGTTCCGCCGCAGACGCCCAACGCATCAAGCTGGTTGCCCAAGCAGTCGCAGTCTCCTTCAGGAATGTCCGTGCATCCGCAGTCGTAAATGGCGCCAGAGCCGTTGCACTCGCCGCAGGAGTCGAATGCGCCCACGCAGTCGTCCACGTCGTCGCAAATGCCATCTCCGTCCTCGTCAGCCTCGCAGTCTCCACCGCAAACGCCCAAGGCATCGAGCTGGCTGCCCAAGCAATCGCAATCGCCTTCAGGGATGTTGTGGCATCCGCATTCGTAGATGGCGCCGGGGCCGTTGCACTGGCCGCAGAAATCCACGACGCCAATGCAGTCGTCCACGTCGTCACACACGCCATCTCCGTCCTGGTCCGCCTCGCAGTCTCCACCGCAAACGCCCAGGGCATCGAGTTGGTTCCCGTCGCAATCGCAATCCCCGTCAGGGATGTCGCTGCATCCGCAGTCGTAGACGGCACCTTCGCCACCGCACACGCCACACTCGTCCAACACGTTGCCGTCGCAATCGCAGGCCCACTCTTGCACGAATTCACAGGAGCCGTCGTCCAAGGTCGCGTCGGCGTTGAAGTTGCAAGCTTCGCCGTCGGTGCATCCGCAGATCACTTCGTTGTCGCCAAACGTGCCCGCGCCGTTGAACGCGATGGACACTTGGATTTGGTCTGTGCCCACACCAAGCGGGAAGATTTGGTAGTTCAAGACGCCCGAGACCGTTCCCGTCGTGGTCACCTGGGCCACAAGCCAACGGCCATCCGCGTCAGGCAGCGCGTTGGTCGCGGTGTTCAGGATGTACCAAGAACCGCCGACAATGGTGTTCACGTTCAGCGACGTGCCGCCGGTCGTGAAGTACTCGGTGATGGTGGGCTCCAAGTTGGCGTCCTGCACCACGGAGGGGTCCACCGCGCCTGGAACCGACGTGGCAGGTCCGTCAATGCCGAGGGTGGCGTAACTGTCGTCGGCCAACTCCGGGAACGACCCAAAGAGCGCCGGGTTGATCCCCGTTGCGTTCCAGCTCGGGTTGAGTGAGCTGTTGAAGATGCCGTCAGGAGTGTTGATGACCAAAGCACCCGCGTCGCTTCCAAAGACCGCGGAGATCTTGTCGCTCGCGTCTTGCGCATTCACGTAGAACCGGTAAACCGAACCGTCCACAGCGGCTGCAGGCGCCACCTCCACGGTCAAGGGGTAGGCCGCCGACTGCTCCGCCGCGTAACAAGGGTCGCATGTGCTGCCGTTGCCGCCACAAATGCCGCAATCGTCGTACACATTGCCAAGACAATCGCACGCCCCCTCAGGGATGCCGTCGCCGCCGCAAATGCCGCATTCGTCAGGCAACACGCACGAGCCATCGTCCAAGGACGCCCCGGGGTCGAAGTTGCAAGCGTCTTCGTCGGTGCACCCTTCGTCCAAGGTTTGGATTGAAATTTCCGTGGAGGCCAACAACGCGCCCGAAGGGGCGTAGGCGTAAAGCCCCACGTGATAAGTGCCTTCCGCGTTGGGGTCAAACGACACCAACCCTCCCAAAACATCTACCCAAAACCCAAATCCGAGATTCTGGGTGTCTTGGAAAAAACTGGATTCGATCAATTCCGTGACGCCGAGCAGCGCGAACGCGTCGGTGTAGGATCCGAACACGGTGTACGCCGAAGCAGGATTGCTGAGGTCAATCTCAGAATCGGGGTTGAAGTCCACCCCGAGGTACACGTCCACATCCGCGAACGTGTGCTCGCCCAAGTTGATGCTGAGAAGGTAATTCCACCGGGACCCTTCGTCCGCGCCTTCAGGCACGTCGGCCAACCCGGTGCCGATCACGTAATTCGTCGGGTCGTCCCCTTCCGGGGCCAAGTTGCCCACGTAGCGCTCCAGCACGCCCAAGGACAAGCTGATGCCGTTGCAGCTGTCTTCCGACACGTGCATGTGAGTGTTGCCAATTCCTGTGCCGAGAACCATCGGGTCCGGCGCATCCGTGTTGGGGGTGTTGGCAGCCTCGCAGTAGATGCAGCTGCCGTTGTCCTCCTCAGCCTCAGGGTTGTGGTTGGCGGCAAAAGGATCGGTGCACCCCTCCTCTGCGACGCATGAGCTGCCATCGCCGCCGCACACGCCGCAGTCGTCGAAGGCCAAACACGAGCCGTCGTCGTCCGTGGCTTCAGGGTCGAAGTTGCACGCCTCCTCGTCGGTGCACCCGCATGCAAACTCGGGATCGCCCCCGAATGTGCCTGCGCCGTCGAAATCGATGGAGACTTGGATTTGGTCTGTGCCCACGCCGAGGGGGAAGACCTGGTAGTTCAGGGTGCCTGAAATGTCCCCTGTGGTGGTGACCTGCGCCACAAGCCAACGGCCATCCTCATCTGGGAGGGCGTTGGTGGCGTTGTTCAGCACGTACCACGAACCGCCCACGATGGTGCCCACCTCGAGCAGCGTGCCGCCCGTGGTGAAGTACTCGGTGATGGTGGGTTCCAAATCCGCATCCTGAACGACCGACGGGTCTGCAGCACCCTCCACGAGCGCCGCGGGGCCGTCCAAGCCAATGGTCGCGTAGCTGTCGTCCGCCAGCTCCGGCACCACCGCAAACAACGCAGGGTTCACCCCCGACGCGTTCCAACTGGAATTGAAGCTGCTGTTGAAAATGCCTTCCGGGGTGTCCAGCCGGAGCGCGCCTGCGTCGCTGCCAAACACCGCTGATATCTTGTCGCTCCCATCTTGGGCATTCACATAGAACCGGTACACCGTTCCGTCCACCCCAGCCGCGGGAGCCGCTTCCACCGTCAACGGGTAAGCTTCTGCCTGCGACGCCGCCGCACATGGGTCGCACGAACTTCCATCTCCTCCGCACACCCCGCAACCGTCGAGCACGTTGCCCAAGCAATCGCATGCCCCCGGCTCCACATACACGCACGAGCCATCTTCGTTGTTGGCCTCAGGATCGTAATTGCAGGCGATTTCATCCATGCAACCGCAGACCACCGAAGGGAGGGGGAATTCACCTGCACCGTTGAATTCAACAGTCTTCTGAACTTGATTTGAACCTTCTCCCAAAGGAAAAACCTGATAATTCAGGGTTCCGAATATCTCTCCTGTGGTGGTGATCTGCATAATCATCCAGCGCCCATCGACTGGCAACGCGTTGGTCGCAGTATTCAACACATACCATGACGCCCCAGACAGCGAGTTTACGTTCAGGCAAGTTCCGCCTGTCTGGAAGTACGCGCTCACCGTCGTTGGGAGAGAGGCGTCTTGAACCAAGGAAGGGTCTTCAACCCCTTCAACGTTGTCCCAGTAGTCGAACGCGTCCGGATCACCAATTGTAGCATAACTATCGTATTGGCAGGGATCGGGGAAGGCGCATAAATCACAGTATGGCATATTCCATCCCGAATTCCAAGAATAGTTCTGTGGACAATTAAAGATGCCTTCAGGTGTCTTGATGACCAGTGGGGATTCATCATTGCCAAAGACAGCTGAGAACTTGTCCGTCGCATCAGACGCATTCACATAGAATCTGTAAGTGGTGCCCAACTCGCCCACGTTGTATTCCTCTACGGTGAGGTTGTACTCATCATCATTGATGGAAGCAACACTTGGCAGACAAGCATCTTCGTCGTCGCAGATTCCGTCGCCATCTTCGTCCAGAATGCAATTGCCGTCGCAATCGAATGCGTATGCGGGGTATTCACAGCTGCCGTCGTCTTCAACTGCGTCCGGGTTGAAGTTGCAAGCTGACATGTCCATGCATCCAGGCACCAAAGCACCTCCTTCTGAAAAGGTCCCTGTCCCATCGAACTCCACATTCATCTGCACCTGACCAGCGCCTACGCCGAATGGAAAAACTTGGTAATTGATCAGGCCAGAAATGTCCCCTGTTGTGGTGATTTGGGCCAACAACCAACGACCGTCGGTTGGAAGGGCGTTGGTAGCTGTGGTCAACACATACCATGAAGCCCCGGTCAAGGTGGTCACATTCAAGCTGGTGCCGCCGGTCGTGAAATACCCACTCACTGTCGGGTTCATTCCCGCGTCTTGCACGAGCGATGGGTCCTCTGCGCCTGGCGTGGAGGCGGCAGGTCCATCCAACCCAATCGTAGCAAAGCTGTCGTCTGCCAACTCGGGGATAAACGCAATGATGGCTGGATGCATGGCCGCAGCGCTCCATCCTGAATTGAAGGGGTTGTTGTAAATCCCCGCGGGGGTTTCGAAAATCAAGTTGTCTTGATCGTTGCCAAACACCGCTGAAATTTTATCGGTGTCGTCGTGAGCATTGACGTAAAAGCGGTACACGCTGCCGTTCGCAGCGTCTACGGCAGGACTGGACTCAATTGTCAGCGTGTAGCTCGGGCTCTGCCCAAAAGCAGAGGCTGTGAGGAGGGTCGAAATCAGGCTGAGGACGAAGAGGCGCATCTCGAAAAATGTTTGGTTGGAGGTTCAAGATACGGCTTATGTCGTTGAATATCTGCGGTTCATCCTGGTTCAAGCGCCTGCGGGGGGCGCCGCTCTGAGGAATGTGCGTCGTCGCCCAACAAAAAGCCCCCCTTCCACAGGGGAAGGAGGGCCGCTCACAAAACTGTTCTGGTCAAGGTGGTCCGCTGTGCAAAGTCTGCGGCTTTGCGACCGCAAGTTGGCCCGCACGGCACGAAAATCTAGTACACGTTTTGTACATTTCAGCATGATTGCACGGCTTTTGAACGAGGTGGTCGTCTCTGCGGGCGTCGAGATCCGCACCTCCGGGGACTGCCACACCTTGAGCGAAGTCATCACAGCGCGGACCGGCAAGGTGGTCAACTACAACACACTCCGACGCATGTACGGACTTGCCAAACCCGTCAAGCCGAGCAGAGGGTCCCTGGACATCTTGAGCGAATTCGTGGGGTTCGACAGCTATTTGCACTTCACAAGCGGTTCACCGCGTCTGCACTCCACCCGAACCAAAGAAGAGGTGTTTCTCCGGTTTGCGCGGGGCCAAGACGCCGAAGCGATTGCCCTGCTCCGCGAGATGCCAGAAAGCACGCTGCGGTCGGACATGGTCATCCAAATGGGCCGCGAATTGTTCGTTTCTGGCGACACCGAGCGAGCGCTCTCGTTCCTAGAACTCTCGGAGCCCCTCGTCGCCGAATTGTCCTACTCAGAAATCGTCCACGTTGGCAACTCCATGGGCATCGCCAGAAGCACCTTGACCTCCGTCTCCGGCCTCATCAACCACCACGCCTACCAACGCATGGTCCATTCCTTGTTCGTGGACTATCCCCATTTGTCGGGCTACTACGGCGCGGAGGTGGACGCCTTGAAACCTGGGCGGGCGCACTCCACTGAATTTGAGCTGTTCACCACATGCGTGGGCATGCTTCGCAACTTCCTGTTGGGCATGCCGGTGGAGGGAGAACTCCCGAACGCGCCTCATTCACTGAACTTTCACCCCATCCTGCAAGGGCGGCTGTTCGCATGTCACATGATGACGGGTGCTCGTGACACGCCCCAAGAAGCTTGGAATCGGTGCTTCGGCGAGGGTGCACTGTCGGATCTCAACTTGGAGTTCGCCCACGAACTGTTCTTGTACGCGGCCATATCCAACGATGCCAAACTGGTCCACTGGTGCCTTCAAGAACTCCCCATGTCCACCAAGCCCGCGCAAAGGCACGAGCACTCCGCGCTGCACACCCAACGCCTCCTCAAGTGCATGGCACGGG
>MDTE01077302.1_pt1 | contig 10381 bp, 7 predicted proteins | sample 811231 | NCBI WGS metagenome assembly MDTE01 (sample SAMN05326651, study PRJNA326480) | marine metagenome | isolation source: seawater | place: Indian Ocean: Red Sea | collected 2010 | reverse complement strand
TTTCGACATAAATGTGCCGACGGCGTCAACGAGATCAACTACTACTTTTCTAGTCATTATCCTGACTCCTGTAATGTGTATGCCGAAAATATAGGCGCTTGTGTAGAATCTCCGAAAAGAAACGTCTGTATACTATCGATTATCTTATCGTCCATAATAAGTCTATTTATACTGACACTATCAGCGTCAAATATCTGATTAACTTCAACTTTATTAAAAGAGCCTTGATCTGCGCTAATTGTTCTTATGCGCGCTGAATCATCACCTAAAGCTGATGCATCCCAGACAGGTAGGTTAAGAGTATCAATGTAAGCGCTATCTATATGAACACCGCTATCGCCACCGGCTTGGCAGAAAAAATTATCTATCTGTATTGTATCTGTTACAAAAGCGCTGTCTGCCAAAAGTTGCTGAGTTGGACTTGAGATGATTCTTGCATTTCTAAATGTAATTGTAGAACTATCAAAATTAGACAATCTAGATATTTTACCAGTTCCGCCTATCAGCACATTTCCAATTTGAATACTATCAGCATCCAAAGCATCTAGATTGTTACTGTCATGTACGGTGATATAACCGATACGCGCGCTGTCTGCTGTGAAATCAAAGTGTAAGCCACCAGCCACAGGATTTGAATCACCAATAAAGCTTGCATCGTCGAAAGTAAGCATGGCGTCATCAGTATTAAAGAGCTTTGACAGAGTCATTTTGTCAAAACTACCTGAATCAGCAACTATTCTTGATGTTACTCTTATAGGATTAGTCTGACTGTTTCTTCCTCCAGCTGTGTTACCTCTACCTAGAAAAACAGCATTAATGGTCGGTCCAAGCCATGCTAAATGATTTAATGATGAAACAAAATTAGAGTCCTGATCTGGAAACAGAGGATCGCCTAAATCAGAATCAAACACAGAAGATAGATTATTCAGATCACCCATGTAATCTGACATCGTATTGGTTTTTTGTACCCATACGGCAACTGTATTGCTAGTGCTTACTAATATCTTACGAGGCATCTAATTTCTCTAATATAGTTTTCATCATTTGCTTAAGCTCACCCACATCTTCTTGTAGTTGATCGACTACTTTTTCTTTTTCCTTTTGAGCTTTCTTTCTTGCTCTTATGGCTTGAACTTGTTCTTCACTTTTTGTGTAGAGAACGGCGCCAGTTTTTTTATCTCTTACGACGTCGGTTCTACCTTCAACCTTTTGATAGTCACTCATTATACACTCAATGCGATAGCCCTCAAATCCTTCAGTATAGGCACTTTTGCTGAATTAGTTGATGTCATAACTATTTTGATTTGGAATTCTGTAAATGCAGGGAAGTTACCACCTTGACCTCCAACCAAATAATTATACTGTCTATATACTCTTGGATTTTCATCAGAAGGAATTTGCTGTTCTTTTGCTATAAGTTTAAATGTCTTGCTTCTAATGTCTTCTCCACCGGCATCTGTTGTGCGTATGTAAACTTTAAAATCTGCATCTTTAGGTCTATGAGCCGTAATACAAATTTTTAGTCCCACCGCTGAAGATTGTAAAGTTATAGGTTTTGTAATATGTTTCGCTGCTTGAGATCCATGATTTTTGTTAGTTTCATCTACAAAATTAAATGGTACGTTAAATCCAGTTGTTGCAACAGACGCTTGATTATCAATTAAGTTATCAACCAAAGTCATTGAACATCTTTGCAAATCAATCATAGGTGATACAAAATCATTTTCAGTAAAGAATGAAGTTTCTACCTCTAATGATTTTGCGCCAATTGCAATTTCACTATTTGCAATCGAATCAGCGGCAACTATGTAAGGGTCGTTTGCATACAAAGATTTACCTATTGTTATTGGCGCAAATTTTGTTTCTTTATCGTATAAAAGTGTATTAGCTCCGGCAAAAGATTTACCTTTAGTTCCTCTAAAAGCAAAATTAGTTGTAGTGTCTGAAGGCTTTATTATAGCAAAGTTTGAATATAGAACAGAATAAGGAATATTTTTTGTAGCTATAATTTCACGACCGCCGCCTCTTTCATCTGAATCAGCCACTGTGTTCATTTTAAATCTTACACCGCTTCCATCAACATCTGTGATTGTGTGGTCTCCATTAAGCGAATCAGCTGAGAACCCTCCTGTTGCAGTTGCTCCTGTTATTGAAATTGTATTTCCTATATGCAACCCTGAATTTGGATGTAGTACTGTTACATCACTATCCGCCGCTACAGTTTTAATTGGATTGACAATTAATTTTTCTCTAGGCACAGATGCGTTTTGAATGGTTGCAGTTTTAATTGAATTAGTCGTAAACTTTGCTCTGTACAATTTAAATTTTATGTCTTGTGATTGTTCAGCTGTAAATGTCGCTCCATTTTGAGAATAAAACAAGCTTCCTACAGAAGGATTACGGTTAACTGTAGCTGAGGCCGATCCAACAATTGTTTCATCAATTTGTGATATCCATATTTCATATTCTGGAGTTTCTGAATATACACAAAATGCATAATCAGTAAAAGGAGAAAGAAACACTGGTTCTGTAAACACAAATTGAGTTTCAGCTGTCGCATCATCTGAAACATTTACTTCATTATAAGCTTTGTAAACAACTGATCCTGGAACAATTTGAGTATCCACAGGTCGACCGTCTCTCATAGGTCTTATGTGAAGAGACACAGGCAATTGCATATCGGCTGTTGGAGTAAAAGTAGATTTAAAATATAACCCAATTTTTGTTAGAAACAATCCATTTGCTTCTGGTACAAAGAATGATTGCGCGATTGGATTTTTACCACTCACATATCCTAAACTATTTTCAGACATTTTTAATTCTCCTTACGTGCGATCGATATCAACAAGTTTACCAGTTAATGCTTTAAATATGCCGATCGCGTAAGATGGCACATAGAAAAACGCTTTACCTAATAAGGCTTGCGTTGTATTTTTTCTTTTTACTGTTGACTGATAAAATCCTTCAGACAACCATTGAATAGTTTTATTATGCACTCGTGGTGCTATAATCTTTTTGCCAAATTCTGTATATCCATTTCTCCAGATTTTTGTATCAAGCTTATCTTCTGGTTTTGCTTCCATACACCACAGAGTCAATCTAATTTTCTTTAAGTAAGACCAATATCCTGCTTGACTTAAAGCTGTCGCAACATAACAGTCGTAAGAACTTCCGCTGCCGCTGCCACCACTACCACCGTATCCTTCATTCATTCCTGATGACACATCCGAGTATCTTGAACCACCACCACTTGGCTGCGCTTCATGATGATAACCTCCGTTTGAACCGCCGTGATAGGAAGTATCGATATCATGCACTGTATCAGGTAAACTGTTATTTGACCATGTATTAGGTCCTGTTTTAGTGTCGTCAGAAATTCTTACACCAGTACCCGGACTGCCATTATCTCCACCATGACTGGATCTACTGTAAGTTGGTGTATTATCTATTACTGATGTACTACCTTCAATTTCTAGCATACGAGTAGATTCAATGTCTTGATGTACTGTGTCCAAATATCCTGTGGCTGAATATATCGCACGAGCTATACTTCCAGCTTTATCATTTCTTGGAATATTAATATCTAGAACTTTGATTTCATGAGTACCACATCTAAATTTATTTGACCCTTCATTAGGTACTTGGAACGAAATGTTTACCGCTCCTGACGCGTCAGTTGTCAAGGCAGTTGGTCCATCTCTGTGTGCAGTGTTACCTTTAAGAGTATTACCAAAATCAGTTGTAGTTGCGGCAAATGCTGTAATATCTGTAATTTCTCTTACAAAATTAGCCATAGGCTTATCATTCATAAACAAAAATACATTAGCATTTGGTCTCATTCCTTTAACCTCAATGTCTATTAAACGAGACCTTATAAAAGGTAAAATGGCACTTTGCAGTACTTTTTCACCAATAACCTCTTCAACAATTTTTTCTGAGATAACCTTATTTACGGTTTTTCTCGTTATGTATCCAGAAGTTGTTTTATATGTATCGGTTTTATCACCAACTTTTAGATCTTCAAGTTCTTTACCGCCCCAGTTCCATGCCCATTCATCCCAATGTTTAGCAAGATCCAAACTAAGTTCTGTTCCTTGATCAAAAATTGTTTGAGTTCCAACCTCTTTATCTCTCCATTCATCAGAAGCAGGCGACATATGCATATTGCCAGTATAAACTGATGTATCGAATGGATTAATTTTTACAGCCTTAGTCGCAAATGGATTGTCTATCCATACTTCTTCAGTATGCTCAAGATATAAATTATCTCCTTTTCTTACAATCCCATTTGCTGTAGCTGAATCGAAAATAAGACGAATGTTATCAGTAGAACATAAAGGTCTTAGATACCCTTGAGTTGCATCAATAGAAGCTCTGTATCCTGGTACCAGGTCTGAAAATGCGTGATTTGTAAAGTTATCGACAAAGAAACCAGATTTTACTCTGTTAAGACCGGCAGAATCAAGCACTTCAAAATTGTCAGTAGCTAGTTCAAGCATATTTAACGATGTCAGCTCTTCAAGACTTGTAAGTCTTTTTTCAAGACGATCAATGTCTTTCATAGTGTATCTGCGATGATCAAGTTTTCTTACAGTCAAATCAGAATCGTTGAGAGTATTACCTCTTAATAAAAAATTGTAAAGAGGTAAAGTACCAGATATTTTTTCAGGCGGCGTTGGCTTGAAAGCTTGTTCACCTTGAACGTTTCTTAATATGCCTTCTTGATCGATTACAAGTCTAAAAGATTGAGCGAGATAGTATTCGTTATCTGATGTTACCAAATCCGTTGGTTGAGGCAGAAATGATATGTTTGCTTCAGTAAAATCGCCATTGCTATCCACAGTAGGTCTGAAGTCTAAATAGTTTCTAAGAGGTAATGTTTCACCAGCAGCTGTTATATGAGCTGGTATATTTTTATAATCAGTTACACCAGTATAAGAACTTACGCTAAAAAATTCGCCTTCTTCATGAGTGTAGTGATCAAACTTAACATATACATTACCACCAGGGGCAGATTGACCTCTACCTAATATAAGTCTTCCATTACCATAAAATGCGTCTCTTTGGCCATCATCTACAAAAAACCTATTTGAAAGATCAGCGCCGTCAGAATCTGTTTGCCTTATTCGATTTACACTAATAATGTCTGGGCGCTTAAGATCAATAAATTGAACTCCGTCAGAATCTGTCTGTAAAGCTGATGTTACTGTTGCTCCAGTTGTTACTCGTTTTGATCGAGTTGCCGGTGTTGTGGTTGAACCATACACATAACATTTAATAGGTGCGCTTGCTGGTAGACCAGTTACAGTAGTAGATGAAGATCCAGTGCTTAATCCTCCAAGTCCTGAATTGGCTAGTCTACCGCCATTCGCGGCATCCGTGAGAAAAATCCAGTCTCCAGCATTATCAAGAGAAAAGCCAGAAGGAATTGTAATTGTAAATGTGCCGGCCCCAGATGTAGTACCACTTCTCATAATTTGAACTTCAATTTGTTTACCAGTAACGGTCTTTGGTCTTTTTTCCGGCAAAGGATAGATTAAAAGATTATCATAAGGTTCTTCAAGTGTCGTATTAAATCCGCCTTGTATTGGATTAAAAAAGTTACTAGAGTCTGTACCAATAGATTTTACATCTCTAAAACTTTTGCCAGTATGCATCTTCACATCAAACAGATGATACCTCAAATCAGCTCCGTTTTCATGAACAGCGCGAACACGAGCGTTACCAATATGATCACCACTCATTGCCTTACCAGCTCTTAATTGCTGTTTTGCAAAAGTGGATATATCGGGCCCGCCAACAGCCGAATCATTTAACACATCAACATATGATCCATAGTCTATAGCAGTAAATTCACCTGTCCTTGTAACTGTGTTAGTAGGTTTAGGAATGCGAATGTTTGTAGGCGCAAATCTTGCAGATCTATAACCATTTACAACTGCTATGCCATCACTAACTTTTGCGAGAAGATGTGTATCCTGAGAATCTAAACCAAACTCTAAACGAAATGGTTTAACAAGATAATCGCCTGAATTTTCCTTAATCCGTGTTGCAACAACATCTCTTGGAATATTATACTGTAAATTTTGTGCGGCAGAAACAGCTTTAAATATAGCGCCATTACGAACAGTTGCTACTGCTATAAAGTTTTCTGATGAAGTTACTTCACTTTTAGTAGTTAATGTTAAAGTAATTTTAAATCTATCTGCACCCGGTGCCGTTTGATTTGGAACAGCTCCTTGATTATCATAAAGGCCTACATCATCCTCTACATCGATTACCTGCTGAGTTACTTTGAAGCCGACTTCTGCATCAGGAGTGTCGCTATATTTAGAAACTATAGCAGTTTGTTCTTCCGTAAATACAAAAAATCCTTTTGTGTAATATATACTTTGACCAATTGTAACACGAGTACCTTTGCCTGTGGATGGATTTGCGTCAGTGTTTGTGATTTGAACTACACGACCAGAACCAAGGCTTTCACCAGGAGAGAATCGCGGAGTTGCCGACGCGCTTGCTACGGCAGTAGTGTTTACATATCTTACAAAAAATGTTGCAGGGTCGCTGGCAGTTGCGGCTACGACTTGAAGTACTTCTGCTTTTACACCTGTAGTACCGCCTGTTAAGATATCACCAACAGTTGCTGTAAATGAAGTTGAAGTTGGATCAAGTTTTACAAACTCATAATTAGTATTAATTGACATGCCACCAGGCTTAACAACTGCACCTTCTTTAAAAATATTGTTACCAAATCTTTCAACTTGTTTATTGATGATCGTTTGCATCTGTGTAAGTTCTCGAGCCTGTAAAGCTCTACCACTGTTAAACAGTATGCGATAAAATCCATCGCTATCAGCAAAGTCATCCTTATACTTGGTAGAAAAGAGGGTATCTGTAAACGTAGTTGCCATTTGTCAATCCTTAGAATTGGATAATTATTTTAATGTCTTCAGACTGTGTTGCAGTTCTTGATACTGGTGCTCTATTATCTATGTATAGCAGATCTCCAGACTGGTTATCAACTTCTGCTGCAATGAGAGCTGAATCAATAATACCTTGTCCTGCTCCGTTAACTTCATCTACAACTTCTCCGTCTTGAAACGCAAGAAATCCAGTTGCATCTGTCTGATGATAGTAAATTTCATTTGAATCGATGTGATCTATGTAAGCTTGAGCTAATGATGTTTGACCTTCAAGTATCTTATCAGCCGTAAATGATGACACCACTGAAGACAGTGTCATTTTATCAAGTGCGTTACCTGTTGTGGCAGTAAATAAAGTAGCATCAGAAGATTTAAGAGGATTTTTAATTAATCCAACCTGCCTAAAATCTTGACCAGTAACAAAGTTACTGTCAGTTCCTTCAATTTTACATTGGAACATAACTGAGGCCGACTTTAAATCAATACGAGGATCAGCACCAACTCCTGAATCAGTAAAAGGTAAAACCGCCCGAGCTTTTGCTCCTGTACCTCCACCGCCTGAAATAGTTACGGTTGCCGTTGTATAATTTTGCCCATGTGCAATAGTAGAACTATCAGCATCCATCTGAATACGAGAAACCGTACCGGTATTTGAATCAATTGCGGCTGTAGCTGATGCTCCTGTACCAGTAGGAGATGTAATTGTAACTGTAGGTACTGATGTGTAACCTAAACCTCCATCAGTAATAATAATAGATAAGACTTGGTTTTGTACCGCATTTTCTTGTATAGATCTTTGACGTAATTCAATACCTGTTGAGTTTGAGTCCGTTGGGCCTTGTTTTGAAGCCGGCATAAAGTTAGAAGACATAAAATCTTCCGCGTCATTCGCGGAAATAGTGTATAAAAACTTCCAGACATATCCATCAGATAAACGAAATGAGTGATCGTTTGAAAATGTAGGTTCTACTGTTGATGGTACTGCAACACCTTGAGAATTACGACCTGTTTCAAGACAAACATATACTTGATTATTTTCATTCTTCACATAATACGGATTTGTAGGATAACCTGAGGTACGATCATCATATTGAGAATATATTCGACCATTTGACCAGTTGTTTCGAGGTACAACTAGTGAAGATCCTTGCATTCTTTTTATTGCTTGCAAACCATCTCGAAAATCTACCTGTGTTTCAGGATTATTATCTGGAGTTGGCACAAGTTCATTTGAATCCCATTGCTCAGAACGACCTACACCCACGTAATAATTCGCGGTATTGTTTTGGAACTGATCAAAGAAGTCCCGAGCAATCTGTCTTTTAAGAGTATCTGTAACAATCGCTGGCATTTTCTAATCCTTATGTACTTATCTGAGCGCCAAGTGCAATGCGCTTATAAAAGCCCGCGTCGCTATCAAAAACTGCAAGGCATGGGTTACCTGAAGCACCGTCATCTACAAATATCATTTTACCATGTTTACCTGTTGGCACTGATGCGACAGTATATGTTCTTAAATCTATTTCAGCTGCTTTTCCAATTACATGAGCTGAATCAATAATATCTTTTACGTAATCAGAATCAGCTCTAAGTCTTACGTGACTACTGTCAATTAATGATATGGCTCGGCCAGAATCAAGAGCATTTTCATCAATTAGTACAATCGCAAGGCCTGAATCGATATAGTCCGTACCAAGAGAAAGTCCAGAATTTGTTGCTCGTGCATTTACATAATCTGAATCAATAAGATGAATCACATTTGCTGAATCTAAATAATCTATCTGACGAAGTTGAACATATGTAGAGTCAATAAGTCTTATTGCTCTTCCAGAATCGAGAGCGTGTTCATCAATTAATATTTTAGTGCTGCCTGAATCAAATGCTGTTCCTGTCAATCGAGCAATATAAGCCGAATCTACCGTACTTGTAATATCAGCTCTAAGAGCTACGGTGCCAGAACTATCAGGCAGGCCAATAAGATTATCTTTTGTAGGATCAACAGCTCTAAATGTCGTTTCAAAACTGTCAGCGGTCGCGCCTTCAAATACAATTCGGCCGCTGTCAAACGAAATACCCGTGATCGAGCTGCCGGTTGTGGCCTGTAAAGTCGCTACGTCTGTATACAGTTCATCAAAATTCTGATTTATCTTAGTGGCACCGGTTCGAAGATCATCACCGGTGCCGTCATTAGCGGCTGAGCCTATGTCAATAGTTTGTTTTGCCATGTTCTGTACCTATAAATTCTTTTATCTATTTATATCACTTTCTAAAGTAAACTGCTGCACTATAATCATCTAATGTTGATGAGAACCTAATAGCTGATGCATTAGCTGAATCAGCAAAATCATCAAATGATTGATAGAACCCTGCCCATTCATATACTGGATCGTAGTATTTAATTAATGTGTCAATAGTAAGGGTTTGGAAATCATTTAGATTGCGATACAAGCTGTAGCGATCTCTTAGTGCATAAGTCAATTCATCTCCTACGTATATACCTGCATTACTGTCGACATACCCATGAGGGAAGTACTGAAGTGCATGAAGATTTGGTTTATCGCTATCACGACCATCATAAGAAGGCGCGTATTCAGTAAACCCAAATAGCATACCAACAGCTTCACCTTGCGCTGTCATATCAAAACTAGCTGAGGTGACGAGAAGTTTGTTATTTGCATTCTTATCAAAGATTGCATCAGCTGTTGTTATATCTACTTGTGGTAAACCTTCAATTACAACATCCGCGCCAAGATAAAAACCAGCTGGATGTACAAAAGCTCTATATAATTCTTCCCATTCAAGTAGTGGTATAGGTGTACGGAGAAGAACGGAGAAGATTTGATTTAAAGCGCCGTCTTGAAGTCTCGCTGCTTCTTCTTGACCTATTGTAGTTTTTCCAACATAAAAAAGTCTATCCTTTGGATAAATGATTTCAATATCTTCGTTAAAAAAAGCTCTAAAAAATCCATTAACAGAATATTGAGAACCTTTAACCCTAAAGAAATTACCAAAGTTACGAATCGCTTCACGTGGAAAAGTGAAAGTGCTTTGCGAAACACCAAGAGCAATTTCATCAAACATGAAATCTAAATATTCAAGTTTTGTATCTTCAATATCTCTTATTGTTTGAAGTTCTTGAATAATACCGCCAAAATTATCGGCAGAATCAAGGTGCTCATAATAGGCGTCAAGAAAAGTAATAAGGTTTGGATAGTCTTCACGAAAATGTTCAGGTAAGACTTCATCTACCAAACTTTTTCTTACATTTGTATTGATACGACCAAATTCACGGAGAGTCTGATCAAAACCAGTATGAGCCATTAGGTTACTCTTAAGCCTGTTTGTTGTCTATCAACTTCAGCTGTTGTTGATGTTCGACTTGTATCAAGTCTTAATATATAGTTTCGAAGAGGTCTAACTACGCTTTGATTCTGAGGCGTAGTTGATATTTTAATGAA
>MDTE01070511.1_pt1 | contig 10381 bp, 7 predicted proteins | sample 811231 | NCBI WGS metagenome assembly MDTE01 (sample SAMN05326651, study PRJNA326480) | marine metagenome | isolation source: seawater | place: Indian Ocean: Red Sea | collected 2010 | reverse complement strand
CCAGGAGCAAACAGGCCATCAGTGAGGATGACCAACGGCACAGGCTCGATCCAGAACACCTCATTGCCGCCCCTCCTCTTTCGACCAGCCAAACAGATTTCGAACCAGCGGAAACCAGCCATCCCAGTCCCACCAGGCCACCTCCCCTTTGCCGGCCAGTCCCGTGGGACTCAGCGTCAGGGTGGCCACCTGGCCTTTGCCATAGCGACCGAGAATGAGCGTTGGTTCCGATCCCGCCTTGAGGACAACCTTGGCATTGGGTTTCGGTGTCACGAAGTGATGCCAGAACACACGCGGCGATTGATCAAACCGGACTCCCTTGAGCAGGGGATGCTGCGGCTGATCGCTGATCAGTTTCCAGGATTTCCCTTTGCCCGCCCACTTGAGATCAAATGGGCCCCGCAATCGCACCGGCAGAACATCGAGGAAACGAGCCCCCTGGAATTCCCCGTTACCGAAAGCGTACGGCCCTCCCGCGACAAGCAGGCTGCCTCCGTGCTCGACGTAATCGCACACCATCTCCATCGCCACGTCACCCATCGCCCGATAGTTCACGTCGGACAGCACCAACAGGTCGAACTGGAACAGTTCTTGATACGTGCCCGGAAACGTCTCCACCCCGTTCGGCGGACAATTCGCCCACGTGAATTCGACCGGTGTGTCGCCACCTCGGTGCTTCCAACCGGCGACGGCGTCATCGAGATTCAGGATATGAGTGAAGAGGCCAAACACCACCAGGCACCGAAAACGCTTCGGATCGCGTTTCGGAAGCTTCGCGAAATCGGGCTTGTCGAACTCTTTTCGCTTGCGAGGCTGTGGAAGGAAATAACGATCACCTCTTCCACTCGGCAGGCCGCCTCCCTCGGTGGCAAACAGATTCGTGCGAGCCTGCAATTCGGCTCGATCCCCCGCATAGAACCGCTCGTACCGTTCTTCCTTCTTCCCCGTACGGACAATGGCTGAAATCACCAACCCGTCAGCCAGAGTGGTCGGCTTGAAGACAAGTTGTTGCTGCAATCGCTTGCTCGACAATCGGGGAACCTGGAAAACCTTTGCGGCGAGGAGCTTCTTGCTCTTCCATCCGATCACCTGCAACTCGACGGTGACATCTTTCTTGTCCGCGCCGACCGCCATGACCTCATGCGTAATTTTGACTCGCCCCTGCCCCACCTCATCGGCCTGGATGTCAGCCACAAGTGCAGGTGACCCGTACACGAAATCCTTGAAGCCGCTGACGGGTTTGATCACGTAACTGGTGAGGAACGACTTGCCGGGACCGATCGGGACAGGCTCAAGGAACCACTCACCCGTGCCGCCACTGGTGTACGTCTTGTTGAGATAGTTGTAGTCGAATGCGAAGACCATCCCGTGTTGGGTCCTGCGATCCTTGACGGCCATCCACCCGGAAACAGGAGTCCTGATCCAGTCGGGCCCAATGGCCCGCCCTCCCCGCTTGTCCGGTTGCAGATTGACTCGCACACCACTTGTCGAAGGCAGATACCAGTTGTCGCTGTAATGACTGCCACTCATCGAAAGATTTTGCTGAATGTAGAGAGCGGCTGCTCGTGATTGCATGGTCGTGTTGACCACTTCTTGATCAATCTCGATGGTGTCGTTGGCAGAATTCAACCAGATGGTCTTCCGCACGGTGAGTCCCACCAGGTCCGGCGATGTGGCGATCTTCAGCGACCCGGCACGATCCCGTGTCCCCTGTCCACCACCGAACTTCGGGACCTTCACCCAGAGCCGCACGCCGGCACGGCTCTTGCCTTCCTTCATCAATTCGTACTTGTACGGCAAGTGCATCAACGCACTGGGCCACGAGTACTTGGCCCAGTGGTCGAGAAACATGCCGGAAACATCTTCCTCACCGATCACCTGTTCGCCGGTTGCCCGAATCAACAGGCGGCTGCATCGACCACCACGAGCCGGATCGAAGGTCAGTTCCAGGAAACGGTTCGCGAGACGGATCCGCGTGGGCTGACTGCCTTCCACTTTCTCGACGACCAGACCTACCGGCTCTTCGCCTGTGGCATTTGATACCGCCAAGCTTGCCGTGAAGCCGGCCAGCAGAATTGTCCTGAGTTGGGCAATCATCGACACATAGTCCTCAACAGTCAGTTTCCATGGCCGGTGCGGTTCTTCCGGGCCGTCCAGACACATCCACGACGGCACGTCGCCTCCTCGCCCCGGCGTGGACAATCACCTGAAATACACGACACCAGCTCTCGACTCAAGACGCCGACGACTCCGGACACGCGAGAAGCCGCAGACCCCCGGCAGCGGGATCGTCTTGTCGGCCAGCACCGCCTCGATCGACAGTTCCAGTTTGACGGTCGTCAATCCCCGTTGTTAGGTTCTCTGACCGTCAACATCGGACGAACGGTTCGTCCCGATTCCCGGTCATTTGTGGACATGTCACTCGCATTCCCGTCACAAGGGCCAGCCCATGTCGCCGCGCTTCGCAACACCGTTCTTTCCCCTTGCAGCGATCTCGCTACTGCTGTCGAACGCGGCCGTGGCTCAAACGCTGGTCATGGACAAGCAAACCGGCCACTACAAGGACCTGTCCTATGACGTCCTTTCGAGCAAGGGACTGTCATGGCAGGAGCGAGCCAGGTTGTTTGGCGGGGAAACCGTTCACTTCCCCAAACTGTCTGACGAACAACGCGCGGCGAAGCAGGCGGAACTCAAGGAATTGCTGCGTCGGATGGATGTCGCGGCGATGATGCTCACCGGCCGGCGGGAACACAACCTCGGAGACCGTGTCGTCCTGGCCATCCGATCGTGGCTCGACAGCCAGATTCCCCGCATTCCCGATGACTACGCCGGTGGAGAAGCGGCGAAGTTACGACAAGCCGCGATCGGCTTCTTCCGCGCCCACGAGATACTTGGCGACAAGAAGTACCTCGAAGCCGGGCTCACCTGTGCCGATCGCATTCTCAGAAAGCAGCTTCCCCGGGGACACTGGGCCTATGGCAACAAGGGAAACGACATGATGCGAATCCAGGACGGATTTGTCACCCGGCCGTTCTGGATCATGCTCTACGCGCACAAACTGAGCGGAGACAAAAAGTATCTGGAATCCGCACGGCGGGCGGCCGACGTCTTGCTTTCGGCCCAGAGCAACGCTGGAGGATGGCCCGACCAGTGGCTGTTTCCTGGTGGATCGACGCCTTCAAGTGGCGTGCGCAACGGGGCCATCTCATTCAATGACGGCGCCACGAATGCGAGCTTCCAGATCATGGTCATGATGTACCACCTGACCAATAACAAGAAGTACGTGGCCAAGCTTGGCCGTCTCGGACCGTGGCTGGCCAAGGCCAACCTGGGAGAAGGTGACGTCGTGGGTTGGGGGCAGCAGTACCACGGCGATGGCAGACCGGCACGAGCTCGACAGTACGAGATCGAGTTGCCCTACACCCGGGTGACTGCCTGGCACGTCGGGCCCCTACTGACGTGGCTGTTCCTGATGGATGGCGACAAGGCGCACATGGAACTGCTCAAGAGAGCCTACGCCACACTCGAACGCATGCGACAAAAGGACCTGCAGCCGGACAACATGGCCGACTGGGATGCCATCCACGAAGTCTGGATGGACGCCCCATCCTATCCTCGCCTCAAGTACCGCCCCGGGTTGCCAGACGCCTTCTTGCCCGACGGGTCGAACTGGGGCTGTGTGCAAATCGCGTTCAAGATGATTCCCTACTGGCCGGTCACCCCGCAGCAGCGACGCAAGTACGGCCGGTTCATGCACTCGCACCGACCCGGCGTGCGGGACATGGCCAGGATGGCACGGGCGTACAAGATCCCGCCGGGCCGCAACAACGTCTACCTCTACTCCCACACGTCTTCCAAGGTGGTCAACGCCATGCTGGGTGTCCGGCGTGCCTTGCTGGAGTACAAGCGGGGTGGACGACCCGCAATGCTCCGCTACCACTCCTATCCCACGAAATTCACCCCGGATCAGTATCTTCAAGCTCGCATCGATGCGGCGAAACGCGTGCTCGACTACCGCCGCCGGTCGCTGGCAGTCGACTGGGGAGATCGACCGTTCAACACCGGAATCACCGGCTGGAAGGACTTTGGCTGGGTCAGCCGCAAGGAAACCTGGTACGCCCGCAATGGCGCTTTTCGCACATCCGGGCCCTGGTCAGGAACAGTGTGGCACCAGTGGCAGCTGGTCTATGACAAGAAGTTGGCACTGGGCAAGATCGACGCCGATGCGGTGGCCCGAGGGGGACGAGGCCTGGCGAACGCCGCCAATCATCTCGACTCCTGGGATGTGCTGGGAGCCTGGAGAATGTCCTGCTATGAGAAGGACAACTACTTCAACGTTCCAATCGACAGGTAGCCCGGCCACTCGCCCGGAACACCGCCGGGCCATTCGGTCAGTTCTTCCGATCGAGTCCCGGAAATGCCGCCGACCCAAAACGCAGCAGTTCACCGGTACCGCCCGGCAGCGTCACTTCAAACTCGTCGCCCTTGACGGACAGCATTTCCGCCTGGCCCGTCTTTCTCGATAGCCGTCCGATCGCTGACACACCCGATTGCAACTTCAACGTGACGGTCACGCTTCGCCGGGCCGACGACATCCCCTCGCCATGCCAGAGGTTGGTCAGCATGAAGTAGTCACCTCCCTGGTCATCTTTGAAGAACCCAACCAGGATGTCTCGCCATGGGCTCGGCTCCCGGGTGGCTCCCTCGATGACGATCGACCTGATGAGCCGGTCCCCACCTGCGCCGGGCTTCCACGCTGTCGCGGCGGAGGGCACCTGGTTGCCGGGACCAGCGACGTATCTCACATCCGTGCTCTTCAGGAACCGCAATGCCTGTCCAACGTTGAGGACTTCCTGGTTCAGTCGTGCGACGTGGTAATAGATCGGGCGGCGCTGGCGAGTCGCATTGCTGATCATCGCCGGCCCCTGTTGATCTTCGTAGGTGAAATAACCAATGCCAGTGAAGCCGCTCGTCAGATGGGCAAAGACCTGCATGCGGACATCCGATTCGCTCGGCATGCGATAACCTCGTCGCTTGTCAGCGTGCGACTGGACGAACGACCAGTACGGCTTGCCGTGCTCCAGCGCCACCTTGCGAGCCGTGTTCATGGTCGGAAACGGATTGCCGGTCCCGCCGCCTTCGCGAAAGATGTACGCGTCGTACATCACGACATCGGAACCGACGATCGTCGAGAAGTCCCGCAGGTACTGTTCATAGCTGTACCCGTCGGCTGGAGGCTTGCCTCCATAGTATCGGTTCGCGGTGGCACCCATCGGATAGGCGTTGGAGTAGACCAGCGTCTTGGGCCACGTCTTCTTCAACCATCGCACGGTTTCCGCAGCACGAAACATCTCCACACGGTTCGGTTCGTCCCAGACCAGCCAACCGGAGCAGCCCTTGTACTTGCCAACATGGCCTTTGAGTCGTGTCTTGAGTTGATCGGTGAGACCGCTCTTGCTCAAGACGGCTCGCCGCAGATGCAGATGCCACGGCAGTCCGACGCCCGCACTGCCTTCGAGAAGCTTCTCTCGCTGCTTCCACGCCAGTGTCGTCGTCAGATTGGCGTCCTTGTACTGTTGCGGATTGCACGATTCCGGAATGATCGTCAGAGCCATTGTCGTCAACGGATGACTTCTCACCCAACGTTGACCACGACCGGGTTCTTCAGCGGAAACCGAGGTGCAGACGGCAACGGCGGCAAGCCAAACGGCGGGCGAGAACCTGCACGCCAAAGTTCGTAGAGCCATGGAACCACTTCTGTTTCAGGACCACCGGACGCGACCGACGACGGCCGCGATTGTGTGCCACGGCCTCCGACAGCACAAGACCCGGGTACTCCAAGCAACGATGCCCCTCGGCCACAAGGCCGTCACACTCGGGCCGGCGTCTCGCGAACCAATTTCGCGTTCCAGCCCGCGTCACCATCACTTCGAAGACTTTTTCCGCTCCAATCGAAACAGACCACGCCCGTTCGAGCTGACGATGGCGAAGTACACTTCTCCCTTTTCGTCTTCCCCGAACGAAATGACCGGCAGCTTGTTGCCCGGAATCAGGTGATTGGAGATCACCGTCTTTTTTGATTCGTCGTACCGCAGCGCCCAGACTTTTCCCGTGACGTAATCCGCGTAAAGATACGCGCCGACCAGTTCGGGCAATCGTTTGCCGCGATAAACGTGGCCGCCGGTAATCGACTTGCCGACCCCGTGATTGTACTCCCAGATCGGATCGATCAGGTCGGGACTCGGCCCGCTGCCGTTTTTGCCGAACTTGTGCTTGGCCTCGCGGAGGTTCCAGCCGTAGTTGCCACCACGGGTGATCAGGTTGATTTCCTCCCACAAGTCCTGACCGACGTCGCCCGCCCACAACGTGCCCGTCTTCCGGTCGAACGACATCCGCCAAACGTTACGCAACCCATAGGCCCAAATCTCGCCGCGTGCCTTGGGCTGACCAACAAAGGGGTTGTCGCGGGGAATCGCATAGCTCAGCCCTTTGTCCTTCCGGTCGACGTCGATCCGTAAGATCGACCCCAGCAGCGTAGCTTTGTTCTGGCCGTTGCCGAGCGGATCTTTCGCGCTGCCGCCATCACCCAGGCCGACGTAAAGGTAGCCGTCGGGTCCAAAAGCAATCGTGCCGCCGTTGTGGTTCCAGAACGGCTGCTTGATCCGCATGACCTCCGCTTCAAACTTCGCGTCCGCTCGATTCGGATCGTCCTTCGAGACTCGGAACCGCGAAATGACCGACGTGTGCTCTGCGTCGCGGGCGGTGTAATAAATGAAGAAATAGCCGTTCTGCCTGTACTTCGGATGGAACGCAAAACCCAACAAGCCTTCTTCATTTTTCTTGTCGTTGTAGACAACCTTCAGTTCGATATCCAAGAAGACCTTTGTCTTTTTCACCGATTGCCGGTTCTCGAAAACGTGAATCACACCTCGCTGCGTGGCGACAAAAATCCGGTTCGACCCGTCGCCGGCATGCGTCAGCACAATCGGTCGCAATGGCTGGGCCTTGCCGTCATCGGAAACGGGCGACCAGCCAGACCATTTCAGGTCGGGAAAAGCCGACTGCGCCTTGTGCGGCGACACCCCGTTGGGCGAATCTGCCGCAAACGATGGCGACACCGCCAACTGCAACCAAGCCAGAGACATCAGCAGGAAAGCAAAAAGCCGGCAAGTTCTGAATGGAATCATGGTGATGGTTCCCAGGTGCGTAGTTGGTGGTCCATGCCCAAAAAAGTACAGATTTGTCGCGAACAGGTCATGGACGCTGGTGCGATTTTCGGTCGTTCCATAACCACACTCCTCGGTCAGGTCGACACAGAATCCTGGGCAAATGGGGGGAGAAACGCCAGCGGCAGAGTATGTCATTTGCCGTCATCGGCTGGCAACACGGCGACCATCGAACGGTCCACCACTGACAACGACAACGCATCACAACGACCACGGTTGGCAATCACGACAGACCGAGAATCAGGTCGACAATTTCCTCGACCGGTTCCAGCGATCGGATCTCGGTCGCGAGAGAAGGATCGGGACACGGCGTGTCGTACCGATTCAGCCAAATCGCACGAATCCCCAACCGGGTCGCTCCAAGAATGTCAGACGACCAGGAGTCGCCGATCATAACGGCTTCACCAGGAGTACCACCAAGTCGCGACAACGCGGCTTCGAAGACTCTCGCATCGGGTTTGGCCACGCCCACCTCTTCCGATACGACCAACTCGTCTACGAATGGTCCGACACCAATGTTCGCGATCTTTTTGACTTGTTCGGCTACGACGTGATTGGTCACGACTCCGATCGGCCGTTCCGCCCTGACACGTTGCAGCAATTCGATTGCACCCGGAACCGGCCGACAAGCCGCTACGTATGCAGCGCGATAGCAGCGTGCCGCAGCTCGTGATTCGGCATCCGTTGCAACGGTCTGACCACCAGAGAACAGCGATCGAAATCGCTCGACTCGAGCCTCGTCGATCGAGACCGAGCCATCGAGGACCTTCTCGTGCCACTGTTCCAAAAGAATGCGATAGGCGGATTCCAGGTCATCTATCGACCCATTGATTCGCCCCGCATACGTTTTTTGGACCGCAATCAGGCCGGCAAGACTGCAATGCTGGTGGTCGAACAGGGTGTCGTCGAGATCAAATAGAACGACGCGCATGATTTGAGAAGCTCTGTAACACCGAGGATGTCTTGCACCAGTGCGACCCCGGTAGGGTATCAGAGCACGCAATTGTCAGACACTTACGTGGATTGGATGTCAGCCCAAAAAGTGCCTGCACACGGATGAATCGCATGCAGGACGAGTCGTTGGTCCGCACATGAATCCGAGCAACGGATCCTGCTGAATCTGATCTATACGCCTTGATCGCTATTGATCGCGATCGGATAATCAACTGTTGATGTCCAGCCACCCGCACATCTCTCGCCGTCAGTTCGACCGGACCCTTGGCCTGGGAGTCATGGGGCTGGGATTGGGGGATGCACTTGCCGAACGTGGGCAGGCCAGTCCCCTGACGGGCTTTGGCAAAGCCAAGCACGTCATCTTTCTCTTCCTCTACGGTGGTCCCAGTCAAATCGATTCCTGGGACATGAAGCCTGATGCCCCGGTCGAATATCGGGGGGAATTCACACCGATCACCACAGCCGTGCCGGGCATCACCTGTTCTGAACATCTGCCACTGCTGGCAAAACGGACAAAGGACCTGGCCATCGTCCGTTCGATGACGATGGAGGGAAGCAGCACCGGCGATCATCATTGCGATGCTTACTACGTGTTGACCGGTCAGCGACTGACCAAATCGGACATCGCCCAGGGGATCAACCGCAAGCCGCGGCCAGACGACGACTGGCCTTTTATCGGCTCGACGGTTTCCTACTGCCGACCAACCAAGGGAGACCTGCCGGCATCCGTTCAACTGCCGTTCTACAGCAACGAGTTCAGTGGTTACGTCGTTCCTGGGCAATTCGCCGGCAAACTGGGTCGCGCTCACGAATCGCTACTGGTTCGTGGTGTTCCTGACCCGAAGGTGAAACACGGTTTCAAGCCGAGGGAATTCCGGGTCCCGTCATTCGAGCTGCCCGGTGAAGTCAGTCGACGGCGGATCGCGGGTCGAGAACGCCTGTTGCGGAAACTCAATGCCTGGCAAGGAAGCATTGAAGGCTCTCGCCAGGTCGACAACTTCAACACGCACCAGCAGCGAGCATTCCGGTTGCTCACCTCAAAGCGAGTGAAAGCCGCCTTCGATCTTGACCGTGAGCCAGAGAGTGTACGAAACCGTTATGGCAACACGGTGACGGCACAGGGCACACTGATGGCCCGGCGGCTTGTGGAAGCCGGGGTACCGTTTGTCACCGTCCACTGGCGAACTCCCCAACAATCCCCGTTGGTCTCCACCTGGGACACTCACGCCGACAATTTCTTCCACCTGCGAACTCACTTGCTGCCGGAACTGGACAAGATGCTCTCGGCCCTCCTGGAAGATCTGGAGCAACGAGGTCTGCTCGAGTCCACCCTGGTTTTGGCCATGGGGGAAATGGGTCGCTCACCCAAGTGGGCCGACCCTCGGGTTCGTGGTACGAAGTATCAGCCAGGGCGTGACCACTGGATCAACAGCATGTTTGCACTGTTCGCCGGGGGCGGTATCCGTGGTGGCCAGGTCTACGGCGCTACGGACAAGGTGGCAGGCTACCCGATCGCAAAACCCGTCTGGCCAGAAGATATCGCAGCCACCATCTATCACGCTCTCGGTATTCGGCGCGATGAACTGCTGATCAACGACCGGGAAGGCCGCCGCGTCAACCTGCTGGAAGAAGGCGAACCCATTCCGCTGTTCTCCTAGCTTCGGTGCTCTTCTTTGAAGAGCCTCGCTGGTTGCCGGATCACGTTGCCTGCCAGGGCCCGCGACAGATCTCAGGAAGCCATCGCGTCGTTCCTCGTCGCAATCGGCTGCCATGGAAGTGCCAACCTGATCCCACCGGCCCTTCACACCCTCCGATTTTGCCACTCGAAAGTCACATTGCCACCACTCCCCGAACAGCCACACCAGAAATCCACCACACCGATCTCGGTCCGCCTGTTGATTGGCGTCGGAGTGGCATCAGGAATTTGCGTCATTGGGCTGATCGCACTGTTGTTTCCTGCAGTGCAATCGTCACGTGAATCAGCCCGCCTTTCGACGTGCCAGAACAACCTCCAGCAACTGGGGCTCGCCCTGTCCAATTACCACGAGGCGTATGGCACATTTCCCCCTGCCTACATCCCGGACGAAACGGGCAGGCCGGCACACAGTTGGCGAGTCTTGATTCTTCCGTTTCTTGACCAATCCCGAATGTATGACGCCTACGATTTTGACAAGCCATGGAACCATGCCGACAACCTGGCT
>MDTE01025953.1_pt1 | contig 10381 bp, 10 predicted proteins | sample 811231 | NCBI WGS metagenome assembly MDTE01 (sample SAMN05326651, study PRJNA326480) | marine metagenome | isolation source: seawater | place: Indian Ocean: Red Sea | collected 2010 | reverse complement strand
TTTTTCATTATTGAACTAAAAACAGCTAATTTATCAGAAAATGATAATTTAGGTTCAAAAACTTTTATCATTTAAAATCTTTTTTTGTCTGTTTCTGGATCATAGGGGCCCTGTTTGACTTCAATAAACTTTGTATCCTGTTTTACCTCAATACCGTGACCTCCCCCAAACAATGCAATTGTATCGTGTTGAAAAACATTCACGGTTTCTACTAAATCTAACTCATAATCAAATATTTCAACCCTCAATTCCCCTTCTAAAACTACAAGAACTTCAGATGTTGTCTTAATATTTCTGTTTTGTTCATTATGGATATGTCTTTCTATTACAGCCTTATTTTTTAAATTAAATGCAGCGAGTTGAAAATCATAATTGTTTTCTGTTGCGAAATACTTATCTTTGACAATTTCGTTATTTCTTATTACTAAAGCTAATAAGTTATTTTTTCTGTCTCTTATTTCCATACCCATCTATTCTACATTGAACAACTGCCTTTAGATAGGGAATACCTCGTCTGAATAACTGGGCGATACTTGATGCCGTCTTTGTTTCACCAAATACTCTAGTTTCACAAATGTAACCGACCTCTATTATGTCAACTTTATTTTTTCTTAAATCATTTACGAGGTAGATAAAATAATCACCGTAATCCGCTATCAAAAACGGTTCTTCATTAAAAACTTCTTTTTTTCCAATTATGAAACCACTAGTTATATCATCAACTCCTAGGTTTAATAAAGTAATTAAAAATTTATTAAATAAGTTAGAAGCAATCATCCCTAAAACTGAATCATTTGAATCATTAACATTTCTCATTGCGCTAAATATCGATTTTTCACTTAGATCTTTTACACCTTTGTACCCTCCGCCATCCGTGAACCTAGAACCAATTACAACTGAATCTTTTTTTTCATTAATTTGGTCAATTAACTTTTTTACAGATTTTGCATTCATAGAGTTATCAGCATCTAACCACATTACATACTCTGATTGTGATTTTGTTATCCCTTCCAAAATAGATAATGGGAGTGATGGATTTTTAGTTCTTTTAATAAGGTTAAGATTATTATCATTAATTCTAAGTTCTTCGACCAGCTCAAATGTATTATCTGTGGAACCATCATCAACAACTATGATTTCGTAATTCTCTAATCCCATATTTTGAATAACCATTGTAATTTCAGGAATTAAAATTTTTAGATTCTCAGATTCGTTTATTGTTGGTAAAACAATGCTAAGGCTTGATATATTAGAACTCACGTTAATTGATGATAACATTTTGAAAGTAATTAGATTGATATGTTTTTGATTATTTAGTAATTTTAATTAATAGTAAATAACCAAAAAATCCATTGAATATTCTTTCAATCATTTTTTCAATATTCTGACCAAAATTTATGCTCAAAATAGAAAATACTATACCGAAGTTTAAAAATTTACTAACCTTAATATTTTGAAAATTTGAATCATTCATATACTTTTTTACACTTGGTACAGTAAATCTATTTATATGTTGATTTTTATAACCAACTTCCCCAAACCTATTTAGAATTTTTTCCAAAATATACATAAAACTTCTGTAGTTTGGTGTTGTAAGTAACAGCTGACCGTTCTTATTTAAGCGATTATATAAATTTTTTAAAATTTCAGAACTATCTTCATCCTCTAAGAACTCTAATAAACCAAGAACTGTGATTTTGTCATATTTTTTATCCTCATTGGAATCTAAAAATTCAGTTACTGTCATAAATTTTCCTTTGTCCCCATAATTATTTTTTGCAAATTGAATTTGTCCATCTGATATATCAACACCTTGTGAATTTTTATATAAATAGAGGCCAATAAAAGTGCCAGGGCCGCAGGCGTAGTCTAAGTGTTTATCATTTGGATGAATTAATTTCTGGATTTTAGTAAATGTTATATTGTGCCAGTTAGCTTGTATTCCTCTTGATTTTTGTAAACCATCTTTTAAAATTTTGTCATAATATCCAGGTGGCATGTTATCATTCCAAAAATCTTTACTCATTTAAAACTCCAATAAATATAATTTATAATCACTAAAAAAATTTTTATTTTTGATAATTAATATCATCAACAAACAGGATAATCCTATTAAAAATTTTGATTAAAATAATTATAAAAAGGCAAATTATTCTAAGAAAAAAATTAATTTTAATTTCGGAGATAAATTCTAAAAATTATATTTTTGTAGCATTTGTATCTTCTATAGTTGCTTGTTTCTCAATATTTACTTTGGAATTCTTCACAAATATGACTGGTTTCTTTTACTTTGCTGATCATATTTTTGATATGACAAGCTACAAAGCGTTTATGAATAGTAGCTGGCAATTTCCTCTTTCTGAAGTTGATAATATTTACCCTCAAAAAGACTTTTCAATTATTTTGTTAAACTTTATTCCTGCATATTTGTTGCCACTTAAAATAATTAAATCAATTTTTGGTATATATATTATTAATCCATTTCCTTTTTGGTACATTATTTGCTTTGTGCTTGGTGCAATTTTTACAGGAAAAATACTTGTTGCTTTTAAGATTAAAAATCCAATTGTTTTTTTTCTATCTATTTTTCTAGTTATAACTAATCCGCTAATGATAAATAGAATGGTTTATCATATTGCTTTAAGTTCTCATTGGATAATAATTGGATGCTTATATTACTACTTATTAACTGAAAAAAATGATAGTAAAAACTTTATTAAGTTTTCAATTCTTACAGGACTGTCTCTTTTTGTTCAACCTTATATAACTTTTATGCTTTCTGTTTTCCTAGGTTTTTTATTTATAAAACTTGTTTATACAAAAAACACAAAGAATGCTCTAAAAGGCCTAGCTACATATTTGCTAATTATTGTTAGTTATTTTGTTTTTATTTATTCACCATTTAAGTATGTAAATAATGCGGATTCTTATAGAGGTAGGTGGAGTGCTGAATTTAATTCATTTTTTTGTAGTAGATATCCAATTGACTTTATTAATGATAGATTTTTCTGCTATGAACCTTACATTAATTATGATCATGAAGGTTATGCATATTTAGGTTTGGGAATGATATTAAGTTTATTTGTTTTTTTAGTGAAACCTCGTTATTTATTAAACAAATTGAGGACATATAAAACCCTTGTAGCCAGCTCGTTAGTTTTATTAGTTTTATCTTTTGGAAATCATTGGAAAATTGCTCATAAACAGATATTTGAATTTGAATATCCAATAATTTTTAGAGAAATAATTAGTATTTTTAGATCAAATGGTAGGTTTTCTTGGATTTTTTATTACTCACTATTTTTTTGCTTAATAATTACAATTGCAAAATTGAAAAGAAATATTTCAGTTTTTTTATTTATTTTGATTTCTTTATCTCAATTAACTGACATTAGTAATTTATATAATAACTATGAAAAATACTGGTTTAATAACTTGAAAAAACCAATACATTTAATCGATGAATCCAAAAATATTATAAATCCTGATAACGGGATTCTTTATATTTTGCCTGACGAAAGGTGTTTTCATAAAAAAAATCTTTACTATGTTGATGATCCTTTAATATTTTCAATGCATTATTTAGATATGGGTGGAAAAATAAACAGTATGAGAATTGGAAGGTATAGTGGTGAATTTGGTGATAGAAAATTCTGTGATACGTATTCAGTCCAAAAAGAGATTAATAATGAAAAACCAAAACATTTTGTAATAAGTGATTTAAATTTAATTAGAAATAGTGAAGTAGAAAATTTATATACTTGTATAAAAATTGAACCTCATTTAAACCCAGAATTTGATTTAGGTTATTGTGAAGTTTATAAGTAGTTTAAAAACAAACAATGTTATCCCTGTATTGTTGTTTATAAGCTCATCTATTGTGACATTCAGCCTAGGTAATTTATACTACATTTCTACTTCTGGTCCTGACTTTGATAGATACAAAGTTTATATTGAATATTTTTATGGATTTCATGATATAACTAATCTTGAACAAGGGATATTTTACTTTTTCTTTATTTCATTAATAACAAAGATCAGAGATGGGGATAGATTTTTATTTTTTTATGATGAGTTCCTTAGCAATACGATACAAATAGGTAATTTTATTTTTTACATTATTGGATTGTTAGGGATGTTTTATCTTTTAAAAAAATATAAGTTTAAAATAAATTCAATCCTTTTAACATTTACATGTTTAAATTTTTTTCCTCCCTTATTTGCAACACGACTTATTTTCAAACCTGAAATATTGTGCTTTAGCTTATTACCATGGGTTTTATTTTTAATAAAAAAGTATGAAGAACAAAAAGATTACAAATATCTTTTAATTTCAATACCGCTTCTCTCAATAATTGTTAATTCGAAAGCAACTGTATCACTTATGGTTTTTATATACCTTATTTTAAACTACACACACTTATTAAAAATAAATAAAAGAGAGCTTCTAATTATTCTTATTCTTGGAACGATACTTACCGCGGGTATTTTTATTGAAAGTCATTCGCATAATAATTTATATACTTTTCAACATCAATCACCTGAGGGGTATAAGAATACTGCTGAATTGAGTTTCGCTTATAATATTGACCCCGTAAAACTTTACACTAACCCATTTTCAAATAACCATAGAGAGTCTTTTATTGGTATAACTTTACTTGATACTTTTGGGGATTATTTCAACATTTATTGGAATAACGATGAAAGTGGTTTTAAACAAAATAAGCAAGTAATAAATAGTTCTAAAGACAGAGCTCACATAGGCCTGTTGCTAACTATTGTATTTTATTTTTTAATTGTTGTTTCTGCTTTTACAGAAAAAAGATACAGAAAATATACTATTTCTGTTTTTATTGGTTCTCTCACAATGCTGTTTATTTCTTTATTTATACAATTTGATCCAACAAGTGGTGACATGGTTAAAACCTATTATTATTCTTTTTTTCTTTCATTGAGTTTTATTTTTATAACTATTAAGTATCTAAACAAAGTGAATTTTACCAAATACCTGTGTGTATTAATTTATATAGTTTTAGTTTCTTACTTGCTTGGTTTTCCAAAAGAAGTCAATGATTTAAGAAATGACCTGATTTCAACTCAAAATGAAACATCAGTGTTATGTGAATTGAATAATAGTTTATTTGGTGTCGATTCAAATTGTACTAATTCATTAAATAAGTTGTGTGAAGTAACTTACAATAAAGAATCAAGGATTGAATTAGTAAATGGTGAGCTACAAGTAACTGAAAATGCTGATACTATTGAAATATTTTCATTAGTTGATAATCAAATTATAAATGTGTCATCTAGGGAGGAATGTCTGAAGTATTTTAATGATATTCAAAATAATCAATTACCTTTTCCAGTACCATACTTAAATATTTTGTATATTTTATTGCCATTTACCTACATGTTTCTAAGAAAAAGGTCTAAATATTAATTAGTTTTACTTTTTCGAAGAAAAAGTGAGATCACGGAGTAGTAAAAAAGGCTAAAAGGATATCGAGCTGAGAAAATTTTTCCACTTAAAACTATTGTGAGTAGCTGTTTAAAGGTATTCACTTTCCAATTGTTATAAATGTGATATTTTTTGCCGCTTAATCTTTTATATGTATCATGATAAAAATCTGCGTTTTTCTCTAACGCACCTCTCACAGACCAGGGCTTGAATTTTCCTGAATAATGAATAAAGATTATTTCTTCTTTTGTCTCGTTAGTACTCTGAGCTTTATCAAATAAATTATATTGAAATTGATAATTTAGATTTTTTTCTAATTCTAAGAAGTCACCATAAAAATGAATATTCAATAAATCTTGATCCCAGAATTTTAAACTAAATGAGTTTTGATTTAATCTATCTATTAACTCTTCTGATGTATTATTTTTGTTCCATTTTTGATAATCAATAATCATCAAACCAGCGTTAAAATACTTTACTGGATCAAGTCCAAAACGATTTAAATTTTCTGGTGAGTCTTCCTCGAATTCTGTAGTACAAGCGATAACTGAGTTCGACTTTGCTAATAAATTAACTTTATTTTTTAAGATAGAAATTGGATTATTTACACATATAAAGTCGGCATCAAGATAAATTAGTGAATCTATCGTGCCATCAATATAGTCGGATAAGAATAATCGAAAATAAGTTGCGGAAGAAACATGCGCTTCTTCAAGATTCGGGTAGTCGTGTGTTCCCTTGAATTTTTTTAAAAAAATTTTATTTAAGTTTTTATGTTCAAGAATTTTTGAATTAAGAAAACCTGTATCTTCTGAATCTGCGTGAATAATAAAAATATTGATCTTTTCAGTTACATTTTCTAACAACGAAAATATTGAATTATTTCCTTGTAATTTATAATTTTTATCAAAACAGTAAAGAAAATTTATCACTCAAAATAATGTTAATTATAAAAATATATAATGGAATGACATAAACTAAGTTTTATAAATAAAACAAATGAATCAAGAAATAATATTTTCTAACAATTTTGCTAAAAACTGTGATTTAATATTTTCGCAATCAATCTCAGAGGAACAATTCAACGTATTAGGTAGTCAAAATAAAAAAGTTATTTTTAAAACAATAAATGAACAATTTTCTTCAATTACTTTTTCTTTAAATACATTCGCACTCAATGAAAATGATCTTGTTTATTGTCACTCAGATCTGTTAGAAGAATTCTTCTTGAAAGTAAAAGAATGTAAATTTAAAAATATAAAATTAATTTCTAATCAATCAGACAGGCTTATTGATAAAAATTTATATAGAAAAAAACCATCATGTATTTCAGATTGGTACGCTGTCAATGTAAATATCGATAAGAATGATTTAATTCCTATACCGCTAGGTTTATCAAATCCATTCTCTAAGAAAAACTTGACATTTAATGACTTTAATAGTCCTTTTGACTACAAAAACTTTGAACAAAAAAAGCATCTACTGTATGTCAATTTCAACAAAAATACAAATTACAAACAGAGAACAAAACTTTATGAAAAATTCGAGGATAAAGAATGGTCTATTATAAAAAATCCCGTTCTAAATAACGAGGATTACAAAAAAGATTTAGCTCAATACAAGTTTACTTTGTGTCCATGGGGTAATGGAGTTGATACTCACAGAATATATGAATCACTTTATTCGGGATGTATTCCAATTATTAAAAAACATAAAACTTACGAAAATCTTGTAGGACTTCCAATTTTATTTGTAAATTCTTATGATGAAATAAATCTTGACTTACTAAATGAATTTTCAAATAACTTAAACCTTGATGAGATAAATTTAGAAAAACTAAATATTAACTGGTGGATTAATAAAATCAGACAAAATAAAATTAATTCAACAAAGATAAAATTTATTTCAAAACCAAAAAAACTACAAACAATGTTCCTAATTAGTAAATTAAAGCTTAAGTACAAAATAAAAAGTTTGAACAAAAAACTTTATTTCTTTTATGTAAGAGTCCTAAATAAATTAACTGTAAATTGATAAATAATTCTAAAAAATTATTATGTTATTATTCGTAGATAATGGAAAACCTAGACTCAATAAATAAAATCCTTCAATTAGGCACCTGGTATCATACGTTTGAGATTAATAATATAAAAACCAAAGGAACATACGACTATACAAGTCTTGTAAATGAGCTCGAATTTCCAAAATTAGACAACATGAAAGTACTTGACGTTGGTTGTTCAGATGGTTTCTTTTCTAAATATTTTATAGAAAAACTTGGGGCAAAATATGTATTAGGAGTCGATATTAATAAATATGATAACTCTATAGCTTTTGAAGTTCTTAATTCTTTCGAAAGTGAATACTCAGCAAAATATGAATCACATAACGACTTTGACCTTCTCTCAAGGGAATACAAAGAGTTGGGTCTGGAAAATTCAAATAAATACCTCTTCATAAAAAAAGTTTTAGATTTAAACATAGATTTTGAATATGGCTCAATCTATGATCTATCTAAATTCGATAGTTTTGATGTTACTTTTTGTGGTTCATTACTCGAACACTTAAGAGATCCTATAACTGCAATAGAACAATTATATTTTAAGACAAATAACTTTTGTATTATTGACATTTCAAATACAATCAAATCGTCTTTTTTTCAAAAAAGAAAGGCTTTATTGGAGTACACAGGAGCAGGAGGTAATTTTTTTAGATACACAAATGACTCAGTAAAGCTAATGATGCAAACTATTGGGTTCAAAAATGTAAAGATTTTAAATAACTATAAAATAAAAATAGAAAAGTATGGTTATCATATTCCCCATTCTTTAATCATTGGATATAAGTAATTTAAGGTTTTAACACATTCCAGTTTGATTCATCAGGGTTAATCGTATTAAAAATCATTGATAGCGCCCAAACTAGTAAAGTTGTTCCATGAAGATCTGGTAAATTTGGTCCATTGGAAATCTTCAAGCCATAATAATGGGTTTGACTTTTATTTATAAAATAAGAAAAACCTCCATCTTCAAAACTATGGTGTTTAATCAAAGAGATTAAATCCTTCAAATAATTTATTACATCATCTCTTTTATAAGTAGTTTGAAGAGAACACCGATAAAGAACATATACAATGTCAACTAAATCACACCCCTCTTGTGATGGTTTACTATTTAAACATAAATCAATCAATTTCTCGGGAAAGTGTATCTCTTTATCAATCCAGTCAAGACCAGTTAATACTTTCATAACTCCATTTATCGTTTCACTAGAATTTGTTATTTTTTCTTTTTGATATATTCCATATTCTGTATTTACTAATTTATCAGAGAATTCTCTAAGGTAATTTAGTGTTATCTCTTTTTCTTCATATTGTTGTGTTTGAGCAAATACACAAATTCCAGCATATTGAGCTCCGGAAGACCAAGGTAAGTTCCAATCCAATCCATTTAAAAAATCTTCTATATCTTTAGGCTTTTTTGGGAAATCAGTATAAGGTTTTAAGTTTGTAGATTTTACCTCATATAAGCTTGATATTGCTTGTTTCGTTTCTGCTCTTATTGAAGTGATAATCTTTTGATTTTTCAATTCATAATCTTTTTTGGAAACTTCGTTGATGAGTTTTTTTAATTGAAATTTAACATTTTGTGAAAAATCTAAATTTTCATAGCCATTTAAAAACTCATCATCAATAAATGAATTTGATGGATAAGATTTATTATTCTTTTGAAAACTATTTAAGTAAAGCTTCCACTCACTTGAATCTTTTTCATCAAGTTCATTCCAAATGTTTAGTATATGAAATAACTTAAGCGCATAACAACTAAATCCTAGATTTAGCTTTCCTCCAACCTTTGTAAAGTCGCTTTTTAAAGGATAGAATGAAAAATTATTTTCTTCTTTTCTTATTGAGTTTAAAAAATTTACTGTTCTTTCATCAAGACCCTCTAGCCATTTATCATTCAAATTAATTTACTCCTGAATTTTATTATTTTTATATAACCCTACAAATCTATACTCGCTAAACGCAATGAGGCTGAAATTGTTGTCATATAATATTTTATTTACAGGAACAATTGTCATTTCTTCATTGGTGCCTCTTTCAGCACCAAAATCAATAGAAATATATTCAATTTTTTCAAAAAGATTATTTGCTCCTATTAAAACTTCTGGCTCATGGCCTTCTGCATCAATCTTGAGTAGTTTAATTTTGCCAAAATTAAAATTATCTAGTCTTGAAGTTTCAATTTCGATGAAATTATTTTCTCCAAAATAAACTAATGAAGAATTTCCACCAAAGTTATCAAGATAAAATTTATTTACACCTTCTTTGTTTGATAATCCTTTGTTAAATAATTCAGCTGAATCTTCGGAGCAATTCTTTTGTAAACATTCGAATGTTTCTTTATCAGGCTCAAATCCAAAATACTCAAAATTAATATTTTTTAACTTTAATGCTCTTGATAATTCACCAACATTAGATCCACAATCAATAATTACATTCTCTTTATCAAAATTAACTTTATGCAGGCAATAAGTTAAAAATAGACGGTTTAGATTTGATTTATAATCAATTACTGATCGGAGTATTCTTTTATTTGGATAATAAATATTATCATTATTTTTACTTACTTTTTGATACTTTCCGTCCTCATAAAATATTTTCCCATCTGACCTGAACAAAAGGTTAATTAAAGAGCAAAACAATCTTCCATTTGTTTTATTTACTATAAATCCAACTAATTTACCTTTAATAACAAAAAATAATTTTTTCAGTACATTCAATGAATCAAAGTCTATGTCCTTTTGCATAAAAGGAGGTAAGTTGATTAAATAAGGAAGAGTGTCTTTCATAGCTCAATTATAAAATACAATCAATATTTATATTTGTTTTAATTTAAAGAGTGAAAAATCATAACTTAA
>MDTE01017617.1_pt1 | contig 10381 bp, 12 predicted proteins | sample 811231 | NCBI WGS metagenome assembly MDTE01 (sample SAMN05326651, study PRJNA326480) | marine metagenome | isolation source: seawater | place: Indian Ocean: Red Sea | collected 2010 | reverse complement strand
AATCACTTCTTCTTTATATTCTACACCTTCGTCCTTGAGAATAGTCTGTAGTCTTTTCATGAACTGACCACATAGTTGTGCAAGTGTCTTCTTAGTAGTATTAAACTCATAGACACCACAACGAGAATGTAGTGGTTCGATTATACGGTTCTTAAAATTACAAGTCAGAATAAATCTACAGTTCTGACTAAACTCTTCTATGAAACCACGAAGTGCGGGTTGTGTTGATTGTGGATTTAGATAGTCAGCTTCATCAAGTATGATTACTTTATATCCACCTTGTAGAGATACCGTAGATGCAAACTGTTTTATCTTACCACGAAGAGTATCGATGTTACCTTCTTCACTACCATTGATAATTATGTAATCAAGTGATAGTTCTTCACATATTGCTTTTGCAACTGTAGTCTTTCCAAGACCTGCAGTTCCCGTAAATAACATGTTTGGTATTTCACCAGAGTCTACAATCTTTTGGAAAGTTTGTTTTAGTTCTTTTTGAAGTATTGTCTGTTCGACAGTTTTTGGTCTATACTTCTCGACCCATAAAAATTCATTACTCATTCATCACCATAATATAAAGGGACAGAAGTGTATGTGCGTGTACGTTCTAATTTTGGTCGACTTTGCCATGCATACACTTCTGCCGAAAAATTAAAAGGATTATAACAGATTTAATCCTTTTTGTCAATAGGTTTGGATTGTTCGGATTGGAAAGTTTCACACATCTGAACAATCTGAGTTGCTTGGTCTCTTAGTGTTCCGATAGTTGTTAACTCTTCACCTTTGAACCCACCTCTTTGGACTACAGTATCAATAACTGCAATTGTAGACCTAGAGACTCTATTTGCCATTTCATAAATTTGTGAATGGTCTTTTTGTTCGGGTACTGGTTTTGCCATTACTATTCTCCGTAAGTTGATGATTTCTCAAGTGCAATGTAATACTCAATATCACTTTGTCTACTTGTAAATCTAGAAATTAGTTTAGAAGAAATTTGTACATCAAAGTCTTCACTTACTACTTTCAAGTTGTTAACATTCATAATAAATTTAAAGTCCACTCCTTCGGGATAAGAACCTTCAACATCTATACTGAATACGTTACTAGTTGCGTTGTCTGAATCTATTACTGAGACTCTTACTGCACCTTGAGTGTTGGAGATAGATATCTCGTTATGACCCAACGCACCCGCAGCTCTTCTGATTTTATTTAGTGTATCACTATCTAAGACAAATGTGACTTCCGCATCTGGCATTGTCACATCTTTATTTGATGATGTTAACATTTCTGGGTCACTGTAATAATACTTGACCGCAGACCTACCAGTTTGGTCACCCACTGTTACGAAGTCATCTTCAAATGTTAAATGTGGTTTGTCCACTAATGTTAAAACATTTAAAAACTCATTCAAGTCATAAATACCGAACTCCTTTGGGAAGTTCTCCGATACGGTTGCTGATGATAAAACATTTCTTGCAACTGAAATAGTTTTAAGATTGTTTCCTTCCGCAACCACTATGTTAGGATTTATGGTAGCATAATTCCTTAACACTCCTATGGTTTGTTCACTTAGTTCCATTATATACTCCTTTTAATTTTACTAAAGTTTTTTTCCTTAACAAACTCAATCTTTCTTGAGAAAGACGAGTCTTCCAATTCTCCCTTATGAGAGATAACAAAGACATTTGTATCTTCTTTCAAAGTATACAGTATCTTCATCAAATTGTCAATACCTTCCATATCTAAAGACGAGTCAAATGTTTCATCTAGGATTAGAAGATTAGTTGCAACACTATTTTTCATCTTTGCGATTTGACGCCAAGTAAATAATAGTGATAAGTCTATTCTTTGTTTTTCACCTTCTGAGAATGAGTCATAAGTAAATGTGTCACGATGTCTTGAACGAATAGTCTCTACGAAACTTTCATCTAAGTCAAAGTGTACAAAGAAATCTAGTGTTTGTAAATATTGATTAGTCAACTTATTTATTACGGGTAAGTATTGTTTTATTATCTTGGACTTGATACCCGTATCTCTTAAAAGTTCACCACTTATTTTATTATACGAAAACTGTTCTGCTAATTTAAATTTTTGTTCTTCCAATACTTCTTTTTCTTTTCTGTATTCTTCTAGTTCAGCATTTGCATCTGACAAATCACCACTCGACTCTATTTGATTTTCTATTTCTTGTCTTATGGTATCAATCACACTATTTAATTTATCAATTGTTTTGATATTACCTGCAATCTCAGTATTGTACTCACGACAATCTGCAATAGTCCTTTCAAATATTTCTATAGTTGCATTGTAGTTATTTAATTCTTCATCTGCTTTAGTGATACCTTCTTTGAGTTCTCCTAATCTTTCTTTAGTAGACTTTATCTTTTCTTGTTTTAAGTTTAAGTCTATCTCTTGACTACACGTAGGACATTCATCATTATCTACGAAAAACTTATGTTCTTTTTCACATGCTTTACATTGTGTTTCAATAGAAGTTGTTAACTTAATCAGTTTATCTTTTTGTTGTTGGACTGCATTTATTCTTTCCATTGTAGGTTCAAAATGTTTTTCTACAAGTGCTGTAAGTTTTGCATTTCTTTCATTCAATAATTTTATATCTTCCTGAGTATTTTTAATTGATTGTTCTTTTTCTTTTCGATACTGTTCGTTTATCAAACTAATATCTCTAAGATATTTTTTCTGTTTGTTTATCTGAATATTTTTAGTATTGATGTCAACACTGTTATTGTTTATTTCATCTTTTAGTTTACTCACCTTTTCTTTTAGTAATGTGTTCATGATAGAAAACATATTAATATCCAGTAGGTCTTCGATTACACCCCTTCTTTGTTGAGAGGTAAGTTGCATGAAGGGTATGAAACTCGAAGACCCTAGAACCACAATCTGATGAAAAGATTTATGATTCAACTTTAATATATTCTTTTCTAACATGGCTTGATAATCATTCACGTGAGAGTTTTGATTTGCCATGTTTCCGTCAATCCATACTTCAAACTTATTAGGTTTGATACTACGCATTATTTTAAATTGTTTAGAACCAACTTTGAATTCTACTTCAACCACACAATTTTTTTGATTGATTGAATTAACAATTTGATTCTTTGATATCTTACGGTGTGGTTTACCAAATAAACCAAAAGACAGTGCGTCTAACATTGTAGACTTACCTGCACCATTTGTACCTACGACAAGTGTGGTTGGTGTTTCTTGAAAGTTTACTTCGGTAAAATTATTACCCGTGGATAAAAAATTCTTATATCTTAGTTTTTGAAATTGTATCATCTTTTTCTATCGTACTTTGACATTACATCTGCGGCGTCATCTACTGCAGAAGGTAGTTCATCATAATATGGTATACCGTCACGTGTTTTCTTTTTCATCTTTTCTAGTTCTTCTCTATCTTTTTTTTGTATACCAAATATCTTATCCCAATTATTTGAGAATTCTTTTTGACTAACTTTTTGTGGCCGTCTTTTACTTCCTTTACTCATTAGTCTATTTCTAAATTCTGTGCCTCAATCATCAACTCAGATATTTCTCTTTTGATTCTTTCTTTGTCTAAATCGGTATGCACAGAGTCGATGTAATTATACACTATCGTTTCGGTATTGTCAAGATTTATTTCATCGTCAGAAACATTATCACCAAGGAACTCAGAAAAATCTTCTGCGATTTTTAGTTCGTATATTTTTTGATTTTGTATTCTATCTACAAATCTTTCAAACTGATATGGGTCACCTTTATTAACAACAATAAGTTTTACAAATTTATTATCTAGATATCTAAGGTCTGCAAACTGACTCATGTTGTCTACGTCATACCATATCTTTTCATAGATAGTGTTTGGATTATGTATTGGTGTAAGTTCTCTTGTTTCAGTATCAAGTATGTGAAAGTATTTTTTATCACCACAATCATTCCAAAAGAATTCCATTTGTGCCCCAAGATAGTGAATATTACCTTGATTAGATTTTGCATGGAAGTGTCCCGTAAGAACCATTTCAAATCTGTCAAAATATTTTCTGTCCATACCGTCCATACAAGGCATTCCCTTGGACATATCAAATCCTTGAAGTTCTAAATGTGCTCCAAGTATTGATGCATTACAGTTCTTAATAAATTCTAATGACTCTTCTCTATTGTCATCTGCAATCCATGGAAGTAAACCTATCTTTAATCCGTCATAGTTTACAACGGTAGGTTTCTCAATGATATTTACTTCGTTCATGTAATGACCTTGAAGTTCTTTCAAAGAGTTTAGTGTATTCGTGTTTTTAAAATAAGTATCATGATTACCTAAGATAATATCCATAGTAATGCCATACTCTCTAAGTTTTTCTAAAAATATTTTACGATTATGATTTAAACATTTAAAGTTTACTGTCTTACGATTATCATAGTAATCACCTAGATGTAAAATTTTTGTAATCTTGTTTTCTAGTAAGTATGGAAAAAATACATCACGATAAAACTTTTCTTGATACTCCATAAAAATATCAGAAGAGTTTCGAATACCACAGTGGGTATCATTCAGTATAGCTATCTTCATTATTTACCTTCTCTTAATATATCTATATCAAAACTTTCTGACCATAACTCAAGTTTTCTTCTGAGTCTACCGTCAGATTTTAATTGTTCATATCTTCTTGAAGCTTTTGGTCGCCACCAATCTAGAATACCTTGTTGAGTAAATCTATCATAGTTTGGTGCCTTTCTTAATACGGTTTCTTCTCCTCTAATCATTTGTGGGACATTTTCATAACCATAGGTAGAAATAAAAAATCTTTTCTGTTCATTTAGTTTAGTTGTATCTTTATGGAACTGACAAAACTTTTCGTATTCTTTTACATCATATTGTTTCAACGAGTCTTTGATAATTGCAATCATTCTCATTTGTGTTTTCATTTTTCTACCCGATACTGTCGGGTCTACAATATGGTCACCATTCTTTTCCATAAACCATTTTCTAAAATCACCGAATGCCTTATCATGCATGTTAGGTGTAAAACTACTTGCAGTCAATCCTTTATATCTTATGAAAGGTTTCATACCGTCATACTGAGATAATGCTTTACTTGAACCATACAAAGATGTAGTTTCAAATAAACATAAATCCATATCATACTTTGAATCTATTTGTTCTTTTACTTCTGCGGTACAACAAAGACCTGCCAATAATTTACCACCGAGATAATTATAACCAAAAGGTTGTGACGGTACAATAATAAAACCATTAATACTATGTCTATTAAATCTAGTCATAGGAATTGTACCTTGCATACCAACTGTACCTTCTAGATAAGTGTTCCTAGGTTTGATAGACATTACGGGAGAACCGAGACGAATAAATCCTGCAATTGTTTTAGTATTCTTTTCCCACAACATATACAACATATGTCTGCCAGGAATTGATGCTTGATTAGGGTGTGATGCAACTAATTCTAGATATCTATGAAACTCTTCACTACTTGCAGGCTTCAATTGAAAATCCATATCTTCTGGGTGCATATCCCAAGATTGAAAGTAATAATCTGCAGGATTATCTAATGTGTTTGGGAGATTATCTATTCTTTCTTTTTTTACTTCTTTGAAATAATCAGTTATGTGTTCAAACTGTTCGTAATATTTTCTAAAAGTATTTGCTGCATAGAATGTATCTTCTTTAGATAAGATTAGTCCTTTAGACCAATTACTACCTTTTCTTTCACTCATGTATTCTCTCAACTTCTCTCAACGAAACTGGAGCGGAAGGAAGGATTTTCACCGACATCTTCATAATGGAATTATGATGTTTTATATAAACTACTTCCGCAAAATTCTTATTGTGTGTATTATACCTACGTAAACAAAAAATGTCAAGAACTATTTTTAATTGTTTTAAATTTTCTTCTACTCTTACTAAATTGTTTGAGTGGAGAACTAAAAATAATTTCTTTGGTTTCACCTTGTTTGATGTAGCCAACTAAATGTCCTTTTTCATTTAATATGTAAGTATGGTTAGGAACAGTGTAACCGTCTTCTGGCCATTCTGTTATTTCCTTCAAATATATATTCATTTTATATCACCACCAATTTTTTAAAGTTATCAACTTTATTATCTTGTGGTAAAAAACCTTTTACATACATAAATTGAGGAACACCAAATTCCCTATAATTTTTTTGCCACTCTTCGATAGTTTCTATCATAGCTCTTCTTTTTTCTTCTATGGATTTTTTATCAGTTGGTGCATCAACGTGTAAAACCAATGCAGTTATTTGACCCGTTTCACAATATCTTTTAAAAGCGTGTGCAATTGTTCTTGGGTGGTTACCTTCTTTTAAGACAGCAACAAACTCATTATACTTTTCATTTAGTTTACCAATACCATAATCAAATGAAGAATGATTTTCTTCCCACAATTTTATTTTAGCATTATTATACATTGTATATCTTTGTGGTGTTTTATTATCTTCCAAAATCCACTGTATAATTTTTTCTTTTGATGATTGTTTTCTATCAGGACAAACTTTATTAAGTAAGTTTCTAATAGCTGGTTCGGTGTTATCTAAATAACCAAGTCTTATTTTTTGACTTATACCACTTTTTACATCTTGTTCAGTGTTATATAGTTTTACTAACCCTTCGTTTTCAAGAATTCTAACATCAATTAATCCAGAGTCAGTACATTCAATTAATGTAAACATATATTGTTGTACACCTAAACTTAAAAGAGCGTGTATTCTATGAAACCCATATACAAGTTCATACTTTTTATCATTACCCTTTCTTTTTCTGATGGCTGGTGGGAATTGTTGTAAATCGACACGTTTACTAAAAGATTGTTGTAAATCTGATGTAGTAGCAATATTAATACCATGTTGACGTGTTACATTGTCTTCATGGTCATCAATATAGATGTCTTTTATATTTACTAGAATTGTACCTTTGGTTTTTACATTAGTATCTAATGTGGGAAAATCTGGAACTGGTACTTTTTCCAAATCTACCTGACTTATGTCTTTAAGAATCATAAATTTTCCTATCTTGAGTTTAAACTAGTATCACATGAAACCTATCAAGGAACTCAGTTAAACAATTAATATTATGTGTATTATACTTGGTCAAACAATGAATGTCAACGCCACAGAACATATAAATAGACATATGGCGATTAATACTACAACTATAACTACACAAGTAGAAGACCAAGAACTAACTACTAATCTGAATTACTTACAACCTACGGGTTTTAAAATTCTAATAGATAGAGTTAAGTATCCTAATCTAGAATACTTTTGTCAACAAGTAGACCACCCAAGTGTGAGTACAAATCCAGTAGAGTTTCCAGTGAGAAGAATAACTGGTGTACCGTTGCCTGGAGATAAAATAACTCACAGTGAAATAGGTTTTAATATTATACTAGATGAAGAAATGACTGGTTATAGAGAAATGTATAATTGGATGCAAAGATTAGTAAATGAAGCACAAGTTGGCCCTTCCTTAAGAGACCAAAAGTTTCCAACCTTTGCAGACATTACACTCATGGTTTTATCAAGTCATAATAATACAACACAAAAAATTAAATACAAAGATTGTTTACCAACCAGTTTAGGTGGTATTTCATTCACAACAACAACTGGTGATGTAACTTATCTTACATTTACCGCAAACTTTAGATTCTCAACATTTGAGATAGTAGCACAAACATGAAGATAGTAAAAACAAAAACACCCAAAGAAGTACGAGAGTTTGACGGAGACTATCCACAAAACTTAGACCCCGTAGATGTAGTAGAAATATTTAATACTCCACTTACTGGTTCTTATAACTGGGATTATACCGTACAAGATAATCGTATCAAAAAACTTTACGAATTAGGTAAACAACTTAACTGGAATGCAGAGATAGATGTAGACTGGTCTCCAGAATATCCAGACATAACCGAAGAAGAATTTCAGTTTGAAGATGAACAATGGAAAAGACACCCAGTATACAAAACATGGGACGAAGAAAAACGTAAACAGTTTTTTAGAGATTTAAGTTCATGGTCAATCAGTCAGTTCCTACACGGAGAACAAGGTGCATTATTAGTTGCAAGTCAACTCACATCATGTGCACCTACCTTTAATGCAAAACTATATGCAGCTTCTCAGACATTTGATGAAGCTCGTCATGTAGAAGCATTTAATAAGTATCTACAAACTCGTATGAAAAAAACATGGCCAATTGGTCGAGGACTAAAAGGATTGTTAGATAAAATACTTACTGACCCAAGGTGGGATTTAAAATTTATTGGAATGCAGGTTATCATTGAAGGACTAGCACTCGCGGCGTTCCAGACATCAAAAGAAACTAGTCGTGACCCAGTTTACAAACAGATGATAGAATATATCATAAGAGACGAAGCACGTCATGTGACTTTTGGTATAAACTATCTTACTGACTTTGTACAAACACTTTCTAAAGAAGAACAAATAGATAGAGCAAACTTCGCACTAGAAGCTTGTACGGTAAGTAGAAGTAGATTAAGACCATATGAAGTGTGGACTAAGTATGGTTTAGATATTGAAGAGACCGAAGAGTATCAAAAGAAAGAAGTTTTTCAAGCACAATTTCAAGACATATTGTTTAGTAGGATAATGCCTAATTTAAAAAGAATAGGTTTATTACGAGACGAACTAATACCTGAATATGAAAAACTAGGTGTCATGGGTTATGTAGAAGGTGATAGTGATTACGAATTGGATTGGGAAGAATTAAGTAAACCTTTAGATAAAAGTCCAAGTATATTGGAGAAAGAAATATTAAGGAGATAATATGAGAAGTATTATGAGACCACAAATAGTAGACGCATTAATAAAACAATGTGAAGCTGGTATTGAAAGACATAAAATGAATGTAAGAGTCTTGTTAGAAAAACGAGTTGGTCTTGCAGAACATGGTGACCTAATGGTGACTATAGAAGAAGAGTTAGATAAACTAGCACACTTTGAAGATAGGCTCTCAGTATTAAATAAATATTTCTTAGAAGATAATGAGTCACAGGCCTCAGATTTAAATCTAAAAGAAAACATTAGAACTATACCAAACGCTCTTCGTAAAGTTGGTGCACTAAGAGGTATTACTTTTAACTGGAAAAAAGACGGTACAAAAAGTGCAGGTTTAATTGCACAAGATGTACAAGAAGTATTACCAACCGCGGTTACTGTAAAAGAAACACCAAAAGGACTTGAAAAAAATAAACAATATAAAGTAATAGAACACTATCAGTTGTTTGGTTTATTTGCAGAAGCTATAAAAGAATCTTGGGATAAATCGGCACATCGTGACTCTTTACAAATAGAAAGAATTGAAGAATTAGAAAAGAAAATAAAAGAGTTAGAAGACAAATAAATACTTTACATATTATGTTTTATACTGTATAATATACGGTTATGATTAAATTAGAAGATATATTATCTGAGTGGAAAGAAGATTCTCAAATACCTAAAAATCAATTAGACGAAGCGTCTCGTAAAACACCGAGTCTACATCATAAGTATTTGGCTTATCTATCTGAAACAAAGTTAAGATTAAAAAGAGCAGAGTTTGACCAAAAGAACTTATTGAAAGATAAGTGGTTATACTATGAAGGTAAAATGTCTCAAGAAGATATTGAGTCTCGTGGTTGGAAACCTGACCCTTATGACGGTCTTGTTATCACAACAAAAGGACAAAAAGATAATTGGTATGATACTGATAAAGAAATACAAGACTCAGAACTTAAAATCCAATACCTACAAACAACCATAGAAACATTAACAGAAATTGTTAATAATATTACATGGCGTCACCAGACTATTGGTAACATGATTAAGTGGAGGCAGTTTGAAACTGGTATCTAATGAGACCCCAGAACACAATCCAAGTTGGACTCAAAGACCACTCCATGATGTTGGTGGATTGTGAAGGTCATCAACTAAAAGAACTTTCCGAATATTTTTCATTCTTTGTGCCAGGTCACAGATATATGCCTGCATTTAAAAGACGAGTGTGGGACGGAAAGATTCGTCTGTTCAATCAAATGACTCGTGAATTAAATGTTGGTCTATATCCACATTTAAAAAAGTTTGCATTAGACAGAATGTATCCCGTACAACTTGTAGACAATGACGAATACGGACACCCAGAACTAAAGAATACAGTTCAACATAAATCATTAATAAAATATTTAGATAGTTTGAATGCACCGTTTGAACTTCGTGATTATCAATATGATGCAATCTCTTATGGTATAGAAAACAAAAGATGTTTATTACTCTCTCCTACTGGTAGTGGTAAGTCATTTATAATTTATAATTTAATTCGTTGGTACTATGACAATCACGATAAGAACATGTT